>Ga0207975_100017_pt1 | contig 235960 bp, 183 predicted proteins | sample LakWasMe91_HOW11_2_FD_183913 | JGI IMG/M metagenome (GOLD analysis project Ga0207975, IMG submission 183913) | Freshwater sediment methanotrophic microbial communities from Lake Washington under simulated oxygen tension - Sediment Metagenome... | ecosystem: Environmental > Aquatic > Freshwater...
GGGTGAAAGTCAGCTGGGATCTTTATATTTTGGAAACAAATCTAAAGCTCTTTTTAACGTACACTTACTTCAAAAACAAATAGATGGTATTTTCGATGTAGATGGGATGCTGCAATATGATAACGACCTTCAGAAACTGGTATATGTTTATCTCTACCGCAATCAGTTTATTGTGGCCGACAAGACACTTAAATTAAACCATTGGGGCAAGACGATAGATACCATAAACAAAGCCCAAATACAAGTGGTTAACGTAAAAAGCAGGCACGAACGGAAGCTGGCAGCACCTCCATTAATAGTAAATAAAACCAGTGCCGTTTGTAAAAATTTATTGTTCGTCAATTCGCAATTGCTTGGAAAATATGAACCTATCGAAATGTGGAAAGAGGCAAGTATTATTGACATCTATGACCTTACTACCAATTCCTATCAGGGCAGCTTTTATATCTACAATATTGGAAAAGAAAAGCTCAAGCATTTTATTGTACGGGATGGTAACTTTTATGGCTTTATCGGGCAGTATTTAGTTCATTATAAACTAAGCCCAAGACTAATGAACTCGTATAAAAAATTATGACAAAAATAGAATTCTGTCATTAGCACATACTGCAGTGTCAGGGGTAAGATCGAAAACCTGTGAAAGAGTAGATCACTAATCATTTTAAATTTTATAGTTATGAAAACAAGTTTTATGAAACAGGTTATACCTGTTGCCGTATTTGCGCTTGCGATAGCTGGTGCTTTTACAACCCATGCAGAAGAACATTCCAAAACACTTGCGCCTGTTCAAGGTTACCTTAGACTTGACCCTAACGGTGATACTTGTCAGATCCAAGACGAGTGTTCAACTGTGAACAACGGAATCGTCTGTACCGTTGGTTTCGAGGATGATGCTCCGCAATTATGGGGAAAAAACTCATCAGAGAAATGTACAGTGCCGATTTATAGACCATAATTCGGTTGTTTGTAAAAAAGCAATGCAGTCACTTAATTGGACTGCATTGTTTTTATTGTTGATTACTTGCTTCCTCTATAAAGCATTCGGGTTTTTTATCTCCTTTAGATAATGGTCAAACCTCAGTTCAATACTATGTGTTTGGTGTTACTTGTTGAAGTGATCGGAAAGCGTGTTATAAGCGTAAACGATCGATGAATATCTGCCGTGAGCTAGAAAAAAATATGGATTAATCTCGGCAATGAATAACGAACAAAAATGGATAAGAAAGTATTCTGTAAGGTTATATCCAGCTTAAAAATCATTTCAAAAATTTAAAGTAATACTTAAAATAAGTAGCTTAAAAACAATTGGTAATAAAAGTATTGAATCAATAATTAAATGATAAAAAGCGGAACAATATTTTAAGAAATAAGTACAGAAAGAGGTATCAATGTTGTTTCCGCAGAAATGAAACAGAACATATTTATGGAATGACATTCATTGCCCATAAGTCGGGGAGAAGATTATGAGAAACAGGATTTTGCTAACGGGATAAAGAAGAAGAAAAGAAAACGCAAAAGAGGTTAGTAATAAAGGTATCCTTTTAGTCAGAAACAACGAGGATACCTTTAAAAAAACAGGAAGAGAGTACATAAATTGCAACTTACAGTAAATCTTTATGCTCCATAAGATAGGCCAATGCTTCTTTTACTGCTTTCTCATTACTTTTAGGATTAAAACCCAGTTCGCTTCTTGATTTAGAAATATCGAAATCTTGTTGTAAACCAGAAAACATTGCAATATCTTTTGTGGTTAGTACAGGTGGTTTTCCGCTTACTTTAGCAGAAATCTCCATCAAGCCTGCTATAGCATACAATATAAACTTTGGAACAGAACCTGGCACTTTGAGTTTTAGCTCAGGATAAAGCTTTTGAGCTAATTTTGTGGTTTCCGTAATGGTCATGCATTTTTCATTGGTCAGAATATAACGCTCTCCCGACCGTCCTTTTTGTGCGGCAAGGTAACAACCTTCGGCTACATCTTTTACATCCACCCAATTCAGAGTAATCTTAGTATCTACCGGAATTTGCTTATTCAAAATCAGTTTCAAAACACCATAGGAAACATTCAAAGGAAGAAATGCTTCGCTTCCAATCATTGCGCCGGGCATAACTGATACTAATTCAATTCCTAATTCTTTAGCCAGTTGGAAAGCCAGCTTTTCACCATCATTCTTCGAATTGTAATACATATCCCTTCGGTCTGGATTATAACCGTAACTTTCTTTGGTAGGAAGCTTGGTATAATCCAGGGCAGCGATAGAACTCACATAAACAATTCTTTTAACCCCCGCTTCTGAGGCAGCTTCTATTGTATTGCGTGTTCCCTCTATATTCACATCGTAAATTTCTTTTTTAGGGTCTTTAGCCCACAATTTAAAAGCTGCACCTACTGCATAGAATGTATCAACCCCCTCTAGGGCTCTTTTAAAAGAAGTTTTATCAGTAATGTCCGCCTGAACAACTTCACAATCCAAGCCTTTGAAACAATCATTGTTTTTGATATTGCGAACGGTAGCCCTAACTTGATATCCTTTCTTTAGTAATAACCTCACAAGGTTGTTTCCCAAATGACCATTGGCGCCAGATACCAATACTAAATTTTTATTTGTCATATCCATTGATTTTAAATGATAGTACAAAGTTCTGTCTTGCTCATTTAAAATCACTTCACAAATGTTACCTAATAATCTGTTTTCGGATACGGCTCAAACTTTTCGGGTTCATGCCAAGAAAAGAGGCAATGTATTGCATCGGAACATTCTGTAATACTTCGGGCTGCTCTTCCAACAGTTTTAAATATCGTTGTTCTGCTGTTAGTGTAGCCAACTCTTTTGAGCGTGTTTCATTATAATATAATGACTGTTGAAAGACCAAAATGCTAAAGTCTCTAAATGCAGGACTCTGTTGAATAAGCTCCTCTAAATCCGACTTAGTAATACGTAATAATTCGCACTCGGTAATGCATTCTAGAATTTCATCAGATTTTTTCTGATTGACAAAATTGGAATAGGAGGTAATGAAACCAGGAGGACAATTGATGTGTGTGGTTACTTCATCATTTTTATCATTATAATGGAATAAACGGACAAATCCTGAAATTACTAAATACAGATACCCAGGTACTTTTCCTTCTTCTTCAAGGATACTATTTTTAGGATAGAGTACTGGTTCAAAATATTGAATGCATAAATCCTTCTCCCAATCAGAAAGTGTAAACCTTTTTGTAATAAGTTGGATAAGTTGATTGTGCATAGGACAAAGGTAAAAAAATATGTAGTCTAGACTCAATGCTGAAATGAGCTTTTTTAAATCATTTAAATTTTAAGCTTCTACGCCAAACACTGCCACCCAAGCCCATTGATTTACATATTCTTATAATGACTCTTTAAAGTCTTTAAATTCAAGTCATAATAGTACTATTTTAGAATGCAAGGAGAAGATTACATCAGAGGCTTAGTAAGATTATAGAATTTATGAGAGCAGTCAGCATACTGCTCATGCTTATGGATTGTTACTGGTTCTGCTATGGGCTTTTTAGAAAACAAAGATGGACATTATCAATCCAAGTGGAGCGCAATTGTATAACAAAAATTCGGCAGATCAATGTACTGTGCCGATTTATAGACCATAATTAGGTTATTTGTTAAAAAGGCAATGCAGTTCTTTGATTGGAGGGCACTGAAAAAGTCTTTTTTTAAGGATTAATTGTTAACAAGAGGAGTAGATAATCAAATTAAAAGAAACAATAGAAGATACTTAGGGAAATTTTACTTTATCAAAAGACAGAGATGCAAAATAGGTCATAAATCCGCTAATAGTTTTTTCTTTGGATACAAGATTCATTTAGCAATAACCGAAGAGCATATCATTACAGCAGCTGTAATAACCTCAGGAGAAAAAGGAGATGCCAATTATCCGGATTTGCCATCCAGGCGATAGCGAATTGGCCGAACAGATCATTGAGGTGCCAAACCTAATTTCCATTAAACCAGCTCTGCAAATAAATTGCAGCTAAATAATTTCTTTCTATCTTTTATTCCATAAATCATTTCCAAGATAAAGTCGTTTGGTCAATAATTCCTCATATATACTGCCTGCATTATCGCCATTTAAGAAAATTACATAGCCATTTTTTGATTTAGGAAACCATATAGCCAATGAGCTTACACCAGGGTCTTTTCCAGTATGTAATAAAGCAAATTCATCGTTGTTAAAGTCAGTTAAAATTTCCCAACCCAATCCGAAGAAGTCATTTTCTTTAAGTTTTGCATGATGTTTTATCATTTCCTGATACAAACTTTCATTAAGTCCGGCTCCATTGATCATATACTCTAAAAACTTTCCATAGTCTTCAACCGTAGTTAAAAGATTTGCTGCAGCATTTGCCTCATAGTATTTTTCGATTTCTAATTTTTCTCCCTTATCGTTGAAGTTTTGGGCATATCTGGTTTCGTCCATTTCCTTGTCCCACCAAAAATGAGTATCTGACATTTTTAAAGGGTCAAATAAGAGTTCTTTTGCAAGCTCTTCTATGCTTTTACCAAGTTTATTTTCAATGGCATTTCTTAAATATTCAAAACCTTCACCCGAATATTGATATTTTGTTCCCGGATCAAACTGAAAAGTTAGTTTATTTGATGGAGTCAAATAACGCCAATTTGGAAAACCCGTCTGGTGTGTTAAAATCATTTTTGGTGTCAGCTTTTTATATCTTTTGTCATTTTTAATATCTGGGTCAATCCAATATTTATATAAAGGCTCGTCTAAATCCAGCAATCCCTTGTCAATTAGTTTCAATACAGTGAGCGTAAAAATCGGCTTTGTCAGAGACGCTACTTTAAAAATGGTATTATAGGGTGCAGTTTTTTCTTTGTCTAAAGTTCCATAAACTTCAATTTTGGATAATTTTCCACTTTCAATTATCCCAATTCCCAATGCAGGAACATTATTTCGTTTTAATAACTTTTCAATACTATGCTTATCGGTTTCAATAAGTGTGTTTTTATTGTCATAACTCGTGATTTCGTTACTGCTCTTATCGCTCTCAACAACTGTGTTTTGATGATCATAACTCAGGATTACGCTTAGTTTCCAATTATCATTATCCAAAATCCATAAATGGGTGAATTTTGCCGAGCTGGTCCATATATCTTCCTTACTTTTTTCTCTTAAATAGAAGTGATGGATTCCTTTTTGGATTGCCCCGTACAGTTTGCCATTGTTATATAGAGCAAAGACTTCTAAACTTTTTGCATCTACCTTACGGATTGGTTTTTTTTCTGAATCTGAACAAATGTATTTCTGCGTGTTCTCAAAAAACAAAGCTCTATTTTGAAACCCGATTTTGTCGTGGTAGAATTTTAAATCAACTGCAGTGTGATTTTTCAGGTAATCCAAATCACATTGATTGAATCCCCTCTCAAAGAAAATGCTGTCCTGCTTTTTAAGTGTTGCAAACAAGGCTGAACTTTTATCTACTTGTGCATTGGCGCCTAAAATAAATAATGCTGTAAAGGACACGATAAATAAGAATTGTTTTTTCATCTTTTTTTTCTTCAAAGATGCAATAAAGGATCTTTTCCATCCTGAAAAACTACCCGACAATATCCCGACAATACCCCGTCAGCTTGAAAAAAAACTCATATAATGCTAAAATTCAAACAAAAAAACAGTTTCCCTTTTTTGTCTATCTCGGCTGTATTTCTCAGGATAATCAATACATTGGAAAATACCAGAACAATCATAACAACCAAAATAAACTTACTGCCCAGTGAAAACCAGTTTTTTATAAAAGATGAAAGCATAAAAAGGATAACTGAGAAAATCGTCCATAAAATCTGGACAGAAACAATCTGTCTTGTCAGTGGGTTGAATTGCTTTTTAACAAGCATAATCATAAGAGGGATAACAATATTTATTGGAGGGACTACAGTAAATAGTAATGAAGATAAATTAATTACTTTAAGCAGTGTCAGGTTTATTTCGTTAGCAGTTTCCTGCTTTTGAAGCAGTTCGTGTTCTTGTATCCCTAAAGCTTTGGCCAATATTTTCAGTGTTTGTCCTTTTGGTTCATTTCCTGATTCAATTCGTTGTATGGTTCGTACAGAAATTCCAGATCTGTCAGAAAGTTCTTCCTGGGTCAGGTTAATTTTTTTTCGAATTTTATTAAGCTTTGACATCTTAGCCGCTTTTTTAATGTTGCCTAAATTGTATATTACGAAATAAATATCAGCCTATCCACCCAAAAAAACAAGGTAGGATTAACAAAACTTGATTTCGTTTCATATCTTTTCAAAAATAACCAAAAAAGATTGTTAAACACACAAGAATATATTACGTCTGAACCGCTTCCAAACCAATGGACTTGAAATACACTGTAAAAAATATCACCAGAAATGCATTTAGTCCATACAGTAGAGCCGCATAGAATATATTCCCTAAATTATTTTTTAAATACAGTATCCTTATCTTTAACAGCTGTATAACAAGCTTTGTTCTGCTTAGCTTCATTACAGCCAAATATAAAAAACAGAACTGCTGCCATAACTATCCCCCTTGTTCCATGCTTTACTATTTCAAATTTCATAATTTTTTTTTTAATTAAACTTCGTCTTTAATTTCTTTAAAATCAGTAAAAGCGGTAAAATGTGGGTTTAATGATAAAACCAGCCCTAAGCATTCCACGTTCTGATTTAAAATCAATAAGACTCTCACTATAGCCCTGCCACCATTGGAGAGTTATAAGTTGATTTACTTTTTTTGAAAATTTATAGCTGATTCCAACATTTAAGCTTCCCTTAAAATTCCAGTAAGCACCTTTTCGTACTGTCACATCAACAAAAAATCTGTCGTTGTAGGAGATCCACTGCAGCTGTCCTTCTGTATAGCCGATATATTTTGGCAGAGATGGATTATTTTCCAGTAAAAATGGCAACCAGGCTTTTACGGTAACAATCAGTTCAGGCGAAAATACTCTTATGAAACCAATTGAGATCATATTGATGCTTCTCGAGTAAATACTGTCGCGTCCATTTGATTCGTGTTCAATACCATAAGTTAATGCACCAATAAACTTGTCATTATGAAATACCGGTTTAAGGAGCATTAGCCCGGGATTATAGTTGCTTTCTTCAAACGGACTGGAAACTTTGTATACTTTCCAAAATGATTTCTGTGTATAAGTCAAATACGGATATGCACCAAATATTTCGGGCTTATTTGATAATCGCTGTTTGAAACTAAATTGAAACTTAGCATCCATGCTGTTTCTGGTAGGGGTTTCACCCAAATGAACGCCTGTTACAAAGTAATTATCTTTATATATTGAAAAAGCCGGAAGTTTGCTAATTATTTTATGGATTGAATCTCTGTCTACTGAAAATTGGGCATAACCACAGCTAAAAAAGAGTAATAGTAATAAAATGAAGTGTTTTTTCATAAGAGCTTGGTGCTAATGGTAATCTGGTTCTGGCTAAGTATCTAGCTAATACTTTCAAAAGTAATTCTGCTCTTTTCAGTTTCGATTAATTCGATTAATGCCACAATATGCGCAACACTGCTCTCTTTTAGAATATCAACTTCCCGAAGTTCCTTTTGAACACTTTCATTCTTTATTTTAACAATAAACTTTCCTGTAAATTCAGTAGTCCTTTCCCGATTGGAAGATTTACAAAATACCTTTCTGCATCCTTCACGAAGAAGTAATTCTGTCTGAGAAACTTCATTAAAAAAAAACAGACCGGTTCCACCAGTATTAATCTCCACCTGTTGTCCCCTGAAATTTAAAAGTTTGATTAAAACATCTAAAAATATAAGCACGCGTTCAAAATTGATTTCAGCAGTACTCAGATTTAAAATCTGACCGTTACACTTATGATGCGGAAAAACTCCGTAAGAGTTTCGAATTACATGATTTTTCTTTATCTCAAATATAATAGTACATGGATTATGCAGTTTGTCAGGTAAATGCAAAATAAAATTTGGGTCATTCATAATACTTACGGCTAAATCAAAATCCGGTCTTGAGCTAGAGGATTCCCTAAGTATGTTTTTCTTTTCGATGAGAGGAATTTTAATACTTTTTACTTCCATAAAAGGATCTGTTAATTTGGGAAGAGGCTTTGGTTTTAAATTAAAACTTCTCCAATAACTGCTCACCGGCAAAGGGACTTTCATGGCAATACAAGCCTTTTTTACATCAGATTTTGCAATGCTATATTTTACGGTAATCTGATTTAAAGGATTTTCCCAAACTAATTTATAAAGCTCTTGTCTTGTAAATTCAATGTTGTTCATAATCAATATTTTAGCACTTTTAATAAATTGTAAATTCGGCTTTCTTCTACTAAAGCATTTTACAAGAAAGCTTCTTATTTCTCATCACACCCCATTTTGTATAGGCAGCTACCTATGAAAAACCGACGCAAAAGTTGTAATCAATACATTTTGTCCGATTCCAAAATCATCTTTAAAATCCCATAAACATAATAGGGTGGTTGTGGAAGTTATATTCTCTTATTTCTGAATGTTAATTTTTATCATGGATTTGTCTATACCCAGATTTGAACGCACAACCTCAATTATCCGGAGGTTTACCTGATTCGGTATTACCCAGTCAGTATTACTACTGCTAATTCCGGTTCTTTTTTCAATCCATTGTTCTGAAGTTTCTTTTTTTTAGAAATTTTTTCATTACCTAAAAAGAAGGCGGCACAGAACCGCCGACAGCTGTTATGACAACATTCATAAACTATTTTTTAAGTGTAGTTTTTTATCTTTCTAATGTGTTTATTTCAAAAAGAAAAAGTAAACAGCTATTTTTTAATCAATTATTCCTTTTTAAAATAATGGCAGCCGCTAGTATCTATAAAACATTTATTTAATAAAAACCAATAAAAAGTATCCCAAGCATTTTATCGATAAAGCAGCCACCACTAGTCAATACGGAGACATTGCCTCCCAGACAAATAACTAAGTAATATGAAATAATTACGACGGATTAAATGGTAAATCAATCGGTTAAGACCTGTGGTTTTTTAATGATGAGGAAAAGATAATAACGGGATATCTAAACCGGACGCCATTATCCTTGTTTTGCTTTTGTGAATCAGGGAATCCCAGAAACCATATTTTTTGGGCACCATAACCAAAATATCTGCCTGATAATGTTTGATTTCTTTTTCTATTTCATGAATAACGGCATTTGATCGCACTGTTTTATAAATATATTTCACATCCTCAAACTCTTTTCCACTTACTTCATCCGTTACTAATACCTTATCTCGTTTCTTAATTTCAGCAACACTTTCATCGACACTAAAAAGTTCAATCTCAATATCAAGACTTCTTATGATATGCTTAATCCAGCTGAATCTTTTAGTGGCTGAAAAACTAAGGGTGTCACAGGCATAAAGAACCTTTCTCACTTTTTGAAAACGGGCGTTCAGAGGCACTGCCAAAATAGGAATATCAATATTTTTAATAAACGATGTTGTAGTGTTGCCCAGTAAATCCTGCTCAAAAGAACGTTCTGCCATACCCATGACTACAAGCTCTGCGCCCGTACTGTCAATTAATGCTGAAAGTTCATCTTCCAGTAAAGAATGACTACAGAAGCACTGGACTTCAATTTTAAACAAATCGGCTATTTCCTTTCCCAGCGTTTCCAGTCTTAAAACAGCTTTATCTAATTCTTTCTGCGTTTCTTCTGCGCTAATAAGGGAATTTGCGCTGTGAACACTTAAAACAAAGGAATTAAAGAGAATAAGTTTTGCATTTGTGGCTCTGGTAATTCCTGCTGCATAGGTAACGGCATTTCTTGCTGTATCAGAATAATTTGTGGTTGCGATGATGGTTAGCGGTGTGATCATAATTTTAAATTTTGAGATGCTTTTTGAAAGACAACAGATTTTTTTATAGACGGAAGAAAAAACTTCTGCTTATAATATTTAGTTAATATTCGCCAATTGCTTTTTTGTATTTGGCCTCACAGATTTTGTATCTGGCTTTTGAATCAATAAGGTCGGCGTATGCTTTCTGCCAAAGTACCTGCGCTTCTAAAACGTCTTCTCCCAGAACAGTTCCGGCATCAAAACGATCTTGATTTAAGCGAAGATTTTCATCAGCCTGCTTCAGTGATTTTTTGTTTAAATCGATTTGTGTAGCAGCCTGATTAAGCATCAACCATGAATTCTGGACCTCAATACCTAATAGTTCTTTTGTTTCTTCCAGTTCAAATTTTTGCGCTTCGGTTACAAATTGCTGTTCTTTAACTTTCTGTTTCCTCGCTCCCCAATCCAGAATAGGAATTGAAACGGTTACTAATCCCACGAAAGCCTGCATATCATCGCTTCCATCAGAAAAATTGATCTTTTTCCCGTAAGACGCCAGACCGTTTGCACTTAGCGCTACAGTGGGTTTCTGGTCTCCTTCGAGTAATTTAGTCTGATATTCATTAACCTCGACTGACTTAATGAGGGTATTCATTTCCGGACGGTTATTTACAGCCGATTCAACATCGGTTTTACTTACCGGCTGAATGTCATCTAAAAAACTGCCTGTTACATCGTATTCAACTGCTCTCAAACCTGCAATTTGTGACAGAGCCAGTTTGGTTAACGCTAAACCATCTTTTGCTTTTGTCAAGTTTAGGATTGCTTCGTTTTGCTGTACTTCAACTTTTAAAAGATCATTTTTATAAATTAAACCGGCATTAAAAGAGTTTTCAAGGTCTTTTTTCAGCTCTTCCAAAAGTTTTAAGTACTTTTCCGCCAGAACAACTTTTTCTTTTAAGTTCAAGACCTGCCAATACGCTGTTTCAGCATTCAAGAGTACTTCATCTTCGGTTAAATTTTTCTGGGCACTCTGTAGATCAACAATAGAACTCGTCATTTTTTTTGCAGTTTGGATTTTACTTCCTGCGTATAAAACCTGAGTTACGGTAACTAAGCCGTTAGCACTGTATTCCGGCAGTAAAGTTTTAAAAGGATCCGAAAGATACAGACCGATAACACTTGCATCTACTGTTGGTTTTACGGCTGCATTGGCTGCCTGATTGGCAGCTTTGGCTGCATTGATGCTGCTTTGCGCTTTTTTGAGTTTTTTGTTATTTTCCAAAGCCATGCTTCTTATCTGATCCAAAGAAACAGTCTCTTGTGCCTGAACTATTCCCGAGAGTAAAATCAGAAATACGGTATATATGGTGTTGTGTTTGCTTATCATGTCAATTCATTTTTAAACTGTCTTTCCAAAACTTGAACGACAGCACGTTTGAAGAATTTATTATTAATCAATGCTCGTGAACCGGTTTATACAGTACATCATCTTCTCCGTCTGGCTGTTCCTGCGGCGCTTCATCTACAATTATAGGCTGTTTCAGTAATTTATAATACATTACAGGCACTACAAAAAGGGTTAGTATCATCGAGAAGATCAAACCGAAGGCTAGCACGCTCCCTAATGGGGCCCACATAGGTGATTTCCCAATAATCATAGGCACTACTCCAACTGCAGCGGCAGCTGAAGTCAGAAATATAGGTCTCATTCTTCGTTTAGCGGCGGCAATGGCTGCGGCTTTATGATTGTATCCGTGATCCCTAATAAGTTCATCGGCATAATCCACCAGTATGATTCCGTTTCTCACCACAATACCTATTAAACTTATGATTCCCATAAATCCGGTCATACCGAGCGGATTTCCTGTTACAAGAAGACCTAAGAATGCTCCAAAAAGACTTAGTAAAAATGTACACAATACGATAAGTGACTTTCCTAGGCTCTTGAACTGAAACAACAGTGTCAGGAAAATCAGGATAAGGCTTACCCCCAGAGATACTCCCATACTCGGTGCGTTTTCTCCGCTTGATTCTGCATCACCTCCGTATTGAATAGTAGTTCCGGGCGGAAGTTTAAGAGCGTCGATCTGCGGCTGTATTTCCTGAAGAATACGTGACGGTTTTTTACCTAGCTGTGCTTCAGAGTATACGCTCAGCATCTTTAATCCATTTCTTCTGAGAAGCATTCCGGTATGCCATTCGGGATCCAGCGTTGCTACAGCTTTAAGTGGTACTTTTTTCCCGTAACGGGTTGTAATATGCAGGTTTTGCAATGCAACGAGATCTTTACGGCTTTCTTCATCATAACGAAGAAAAATGTCTACCGTTTTATCCCCTTCCCACAAGGTTGAAATAGAGTATCCTTTTAAACCCGCTCCTAAAGTTTGCGTAATGACCTGTGAGGTTATACCTAAGCGGTTTGCTTTAGCATTGTCTATGTTGAGTTTTACTCCCATATAATCATATTCACTGCTTAAGCGGACATAGTTTACTCCCTCGGCCTTTTCTAGAATTTTTTTGACTTGTATGGCTGTACGTTTCTGATCGGCTTCATTTTCACTTACTACTCTGATATCAATTGGGGCACCTTCCTGAAAACTCAACTGTTTGATTTTAACAGCTCCGTCTTGCATAAAACCTTTCAGCTTGTCCAGATATTCTCGGGCCATTTCATTTGCGGCATCGCTGTCGGTTGTGGTGATAAATACCTGTGCAAAGTGTTTTTTAGGAGTTTCGGGGGCGTATGACGTATGAAAACGCGGTGAACTCATTCCTATAAAACTGGTTACATCAACGACGCGTTTGTCTTCTTTTAGAATTTTTTCCAATTCTTTTACTTTCCCTTCGGTTTTTTCCAGAGACGTGCCGTTTGGCATCCAGACTTCCATGTTAAACTGATTGCGCTCACTTAAAGGGAAAAACTCCGAATCTACTTTTGTGGCTATAAAAAGAGCGGCAACGACAGAAAGCAATCCCATTCCCATGGTTATTTTAGGATTTCTAAAAGCCGCCTCGACCCCTTTATCAAAAACAGACTGAAGGTGATCCAGCAGATTTTTCTTTAGTGGTCTGTCACTTATTTTATGTTTTAATCCCTTTTTTATAAACACATAACAAGTATATGGAGTAAAAAGAAGAGCGATAAGCATAGAGACAATAAGAGCAATTGCAACCGTTACCGGAAGGTAGAACATAAAATCTTTGGCGATTCCATCCATAAAAATGGCCAGTGGTAAAAAGGCAAATATGATTGCGAGGGTTGCCGTAAATATGGGAACCATTAATTGTTTGGCGGCCTGCCAGGCTCCTGTCCACGGCTGTACGCCTTCGTCGAGTTTTTCTATATAGTTATCTACGACCACGATGGCATTATCGACCACCATTCCCAGTACAATAATAAGGGCAGCCAGTGTTACCTGATGAAGTTCAACACCAAGCATGTTCATAAATGCAAATGTAATCAGCATTGAAATTGGAGCAGCTGCAGAAGCTACCACAGCTATACGGAAAGGCAATAGCAGCATTACCACCAAAAGCACTGAACCGATTGCCAGACCAAATTCTTTCATAAAATGACTGATACTGTGCTCTACGTCCTTTGGCTGGTTGACAATGGTTTTCATTTTAATATCTGGCGGGAATGTTTTTTGTATTGCTGCAATTTTTGCTTCGACCTCTTCACCAAATGCCACAATATTGTTCCCTGGAAGCATATCAACAGACAAGACCATTGCTTTGTCTTTTCCTACACGTACAAACGATGATTTTTCTTCGAAACGGCGTTCAAGTTCTGCTACATCTTTTAAACGGACAATTGTTCCTGAAGGAGTTGTATATACAATCTGGCTGGCAATATCATTTTCATCCTTATAACGGCTGTTTGCATAAATCGGAACAATAGTATTAGAACCTATCGATACTTCTCCGGTATAGCCTGTAATATTCTGCTGCTGTAGGATTCCCATTAAAGTGCCGGCATCTAAGCCATACAGCTGGAGTTTTTTATCATTGATTTTAATGTAAATCTGCTGTCTTTGTCCTCCTGAACGATTGATTTTAGAAACCATCGGGATAACCTTAAGTCCGTCTTCAAGTTTGTCTAGGTATTTTTCGATCTCGGCATACGAACGCTCTTTTGACGATACAGAAATAATCATCGCTGTTACATCGGCAAAATTGCTGTTTATAAAGGGACCTATAACGCCCTGAGGTAGTTTTGAACGCAGATTGGCATCCATATCCAGCTGCAAAGTGTGCCAGAATTTTTTTCTATCCTTTACCGTTGTATAAATTTCGGTAGTTATAAATACCTGTCCCTCACGAACTTCAGACTTTACTTTTTTCTTTTTAATTTCTTCAAATGAAAATAAGTACTGCTCTATTTTTTTTGCTACTTCTTCCTCTACCTGATGTTCATTGGCACCGGGATAAATAGCATATACCAGAGCGGTAGGCATGTCGATTCGGGGGTTTTCGCTACGAGGCATATTAACCAAGGAGTTAATTCCCATAAGCATCATCAGGACAACCAGTACAATGACAACCTGCTTGTGTTTCATTGCGGCTTCCAAAAAGTGTATTTTACGCTTTGTCATCTTTTAATTGGATTTTAGGAAATTAGAATTTGACAGGCGTACCGTCTGTTAAGTTGGTTTGTCCGTTTACAATGATATTATCTCCCGCCTGAAGTCCTTCTTTCACCACAACATCATTATTACCGGTCATTTTAGAAATATTGACTCTCTTTTTAAAAGCTACATGATCTGCTGTAGCGATATACACATAGTTTATATTATCCGGATCACGCACTACAGCCCCTGCCGGAATAATTACTGAATTTTGAGTTTTTCCAGAATTAATGTTGATATCTGCAATCATTCCCGGCAGCAGTTGTCCATTGGCATTCTCCAAACGCACCTTAACGGTATAAGTTTTTGAAAGATCATCGCCCTGCGGATTGATTATGGTAAGTTTTCCTTTGATTTCTCTATTCAGAGATGGGATCGTAATATTAGCATCTAGTCCGATTTTTAGTGAACTGATTTCATTTTCATTAATAGCGGCCACAGCATATACTTTATCTGTTTTTACAATTGTAAAAGCCGGAATTCCTGGTGCTGCGCTGGCACCTGCTTCGGTTAGTTTATGGGTTACAATTCCGGAAAAAGAAGCATACAATTTTGTGTCATGGATGTTTTTTGATGCCGTCTCCTTATTTGCTTTCGCCTGTGTCAAGCCGGTTTTTCCAGCAATATAATCACGTTCCGGAAGGCTTCCTTTTTTATACAGCTGGTCCAGACGATTGAAGTTGTCCTGTGCCTGCTCCAGAGCTGCATTTGCTACGGTAAGATTGTTTTGATACGAATTTTGTTCAATTGATGCTAAAAGCTGTCCTTTTACAACACGCTCGCCTTCCTGCACCATCACAGCATTTACCCTTCCAGGTACACTAAAACCTATAGAAACGGTATTGTCTGCCTCGATAGTACCGCTGTAGTCCAAAACTTCTGCCTGAGATGACAGTTCTAATTTCCTCACACTGACTTTTACAGGTTCAGCTGTTTGGTTTTGGTTTGTTTCCTTTTTACCACACCCAGCACTTAATAATAGAACACTCAGAATAAACAGGATATTCCTCTTAAACATTACCATAATAATTTGCTTTTTTAATTTATTATTAAAATTCCATCCAGTTATTCCAACTGATGGTGCAAATCTCCATAGAATGTTTAATCTGTAAAAGGTCTGTTCTGAGCCTTTTTTGGTCTAAAACCGTTATTTTATAAGAATGGGGTTTTATTTCCTTTGCATGAAAAAGGTTATTTTTAGAAAAAAATACAGCATTATTTAAAGCTTACTTATATTTATCACGAAATGATTTTGGCGTAATTTTCATTTTCTTTTTAAAGAATTTTCCAAAAAAAGACTGATCGCTGAAGTTAAGTATTTCGGCTATTTCTGTCAGGGGAAGTGAGGTTTCAATCAGCAGCTTTCGCGCTTCCATGACTACTGCTTCCTCAATAATTTCGCGGGAAGTTCCTCCTGTCGCTTCTTTGAGCAGTTTTGATAAGTGTCCCGGAGTGATAAAAAGTTTATCGGCATAAAACTGAACATTCCTGTTCTTGCGAATATGGATCGAAAGCAGGGATAAAAATTCACGAATAATCTCTTTTTTCCTGTTGGTTTTTACGTCGGTCTGATTCCTTCTGCTTCGGTGCATTTCCATCATTTCCAAAGCCAGTAAATTGAAATAATGAAATATCTTTGCATTTTTATAAAGATCAGTTTCCGATTGTGAAAAACAAAGTTTATGCATCTTTGTCATGATATCGAAAATAATACCATAATGTTCTTCTGTAAGGGATAAAATGGGTGTCTGATTTAGCTCCGTAAACCGAAAAAGTCGTATATCCTCGTAAATCAGTAAATTGGTCATGGCAAATTCTTCCGTAAATACGAGACCGATACTCTGCACAGGTTCTATTATTTCCAGTATATGAATCATAGACTGCGAAGAGAGCACCATTACGTCTTTCGGGCTGACAATAAAGGTTTCCAGATCAATCTGTACTCTCATCTTGCCACACAGGAGAAGCATTATTCCAGTATTACTGCTTCTGAACGGGAATGGGAATGGATTTTCACGGATCAGTTCTTTGTTATAATGTACATGAAACTCGGCTCCATGCACCGCTTGCTCCCCCAGAATATTAAGGATATCCCATAAACTGTAATTATGTACTTCTTTGCGCTTATTCATATGATGTTACATTACCTGCAAATATATGTTTTACTTAGGTAATATATAAATCGATTAACTAAGCCTGTCAGAACTATGTTTCAATTATTTTGTAAACTGGCTGCATAATTTTTAGATCTCTGATTTATTTCGCTTTGAGATGACAGATGCGACAGAACCGAGTTAATTATATTTATAAAAGAGATTTTATTGATTTAGTATTGAGAATAAATTTAGATTCTTTCGCAGTTGCAAATAACTTTTATCTTTAGAATTTTAGCTTACATTTTTAGTAAGTTTACAAATTCTAAAATCAAATTTAGCTTCAAGATTACTTCATGCGTAAATTTTTCAAAATTATTGCTTTTCTGATATTCTTGTTTGCAGGAAAAGATGTATTTGCACAAAAGCTTAATTTCGAATATCTTACCGTAAAGGATGGGTTACCTCAGAGTACAGTAAGGACAATTGCTAAGGATAAATATGGTTTCATGTGGTTTGGCACCTGGAATGGGCTTTGCCGTTATGATGGAAATAAATTTAAGGTATATCAAACTATTCCTGATGATTCGACCTCTATTGGGAATAATAGAATCCATTATATATACAAGGATAATAAAGGGATTTTGTGGATTGCAACCTTCAACTCTTTTATCTGCCGTTATAATTACAAAACAGACAATTTTACTCGATTTAAAATTAATGAGGTGTCACAGGCAATTCGTGATTCAACTAACAGGCTAAAGAGTTTAATGGTATTTAAAAAACATACAGTTTTTTTGAACTCGCATATTGGCCCCTTCGAACTATCACAAACAAAAGAACACATTGTTTTCAAAGCAAATCAGAATAGGGACGGTGGCCTCAATGATAATAACGTAAACTGTATTTATCTGGATGATTCTAAAATTTTATGGGTCGGTACTGCTAGAGGCGGAATCAACAAAGCTGATTTAAAGGCAAAAAAAATTCATTATTTTTCAATTGGTTCGAAGCTACCAATCCGTACTATTGTGGCAGAAGAAAATGGTATTTGGCTGGGGACAGAAGATAATGGTTTGCGATTTATCAATAAAAAAAACAAATCAGAAATTAATTTTACCAGTGAACTTTCAGGTAAAAGTATCCGATCGATTTTTAAGGATAGTCATGGTGATGTATGGATAGGAAATCGTTCAGGATTAGATAAATACGACGTTAACAGCAAAAAAATGGTGAATTATTTCAAATATAAGGGAAAAGGTAATTCTCAAATGAATCGTTTTTTTGCTATTGCTGAAGATCCGTTAGATCATTCTGTTTGGTTGGGAAAATACAACGGGATTTTAAGATATGACAGGCAAACCAATAAATTTGAAAAGCAGTCTCTTCAAAAATATTTTTCGATATCGGCTGCTGGCTGTCTTTTTTTTGATTCTAAAAAGAATTTATGGATTGGTACCGAATATTCAGGGCTTATTCAGTTAAAACGTAATCTTCGAACAGAGAAATGGATAGATACGATTGCTTATAAGGAAGATGGGATTAATCCTAAACTTCCTGATGAAAGAGTGTATTCGGTCGCAGAAGATGTTCAGGGTAATATTTGGGCAGGCACTGCAAATGGGCTTTGTAAAATCAATGACAAGACTCAAAAGGTAAAGCTATACACTACTGCCGACGGACTTTCAGACCAGTATATTACAAAAATTTTATCGGACAAAAAAGGGAATATTTGGATTGGTCATAAAAAAGGCTTGTCAAAAATTAATATTAGAACAAATCAGATTCGGAATTATTCAGTCTGGGGCAGTCATCATGATTATGAGTTTATGGATGGGTCAGGATGTATGGATTCCTGCAGTGGTGAATTATTTTTTGGTGGAATGGATGGATTTGTTTCGTTTCATCCTGATGAAATTACAGATAATGATAGTCCATCTACAGTAGTATTAACAAACTTAGAAGTTTTAAATAAAACTGTAAGTATTGGAGAAGAGATTAATGGAGAAGTTATTTTATCAGAAGCATTAAACCTAACCAATACAATCACATTAGGGTATGAAGATAAAAGTTTTTCCTTAGAATTTGCAGCATTGGATTATTCCAACCCATCAAATAACCGATATGCCTATCAACTGGAGGGACTGGATAAAAATTGGATTTATACAGATGCGTCTAGAAGAATAGCCACTTATGCAAATCTTGCTTCCGGAACATATCATTTTAAAGTAAAAGCTGCTAATAGTGATGGGATTTGGAATCAAACCCCAAGAATACTTGAAATTATTGTATTACCGCCATGGTGGAAAAGCTGGTGGGCGTATTCTTTATATTTATTGGTTTTTGTATCAATTTCCTATGTTGTTTATAGGATTTTCAGAACGCGTCAAGAGTATAACCGAAATCTGCTTGTAGAACGCATGAAAGTTGAAAAAGTCAAAGAATTAGAAGTACTTAAAGCACGTTTTTTTACCAATGTTTCGCATGAATTCCGTACTCCTTTAACATTGATTATTGATCCTCTGGAATCATTATTATCTGGGAATTTATCCAATGATAAGACAAAGCAATATTATGCAGTGATTCATCGAAATGCGGAAAGATTGCGAGGCTTAATTAATCAGTTTTTAGATTTTAGAAAATTAGAATCCGGAAATTTAAAATTGCGGGTTTTTAAAGGTGATTTTGTAGCTTTTACAAAAGATGTAATGACGGCCTTCGAATTTCAGGCAAAACAAAAAAATATTGATTACCTATTTGAAACGGAACTAAAATCATTAGAATTTGGGTTTGATGCCGACAGTGTTGAAAAAATACTTTACAATCTCATTTCTAATGCCTTTAAATTTACGGCTGATGGTGGGAAAATTGTAATCCGTTTAAATGCTTTACCAGAAAATCCAGAATATGTTACATTTTCAGTGACAGATAATGGTATGGGAATTCCTCAGGATCAATTAGATAAAATTTTCGAATCGTTTTATCAAATTGAAGATAATGAAAGAGCTAATATACCGGGAACAGGAGTAGGTTTATCACTTACCAAAGAATTGGTAACACTCCATAAAGGAACTATTAAAGTGAGTAGTGAACCTAATAAAGAAACCTGTTTTACGATAAAATTATCTAATCTTACTTCTGCAAATGAAAATTTAGAATCCAGAAGCAATTCAGAATCTCCAATAGATACAACTCAGGAAGTTATTTTGGAGAATTCGAAATACAAATTACAATCAGATGTTCCTATTGTTTTGGTGGTGGAAGACAATGACGAAATTCGAAATTATATTAGAATGAATTTAAGTGAAAATTATAAGGTCTTTGAAGCTGAAAATGGGCTGAAAGGTTTAGAAATGGCTATCGATACTATTCCTGATTTAATTATTAGTGATATTATGATGCCTGAATTGAATGGGCTGGATCTATGCCGAAAACTAAAAGCGAATGAGAAAACCAGTCACATTCCTGTACTATTGCTTACAGCCCAACAGTCGGAACAATCTCAAAAAGAAGGGTATGAAACCGGTGCTGATGCCTATATTTCGAAACCATTCAGTTCCGTTTTATTGCAGGTTCGAATTAAAAATTTAATCGAATCACGACAAAAACTTCGTGAATTGTTTAATAAAACAACAGGTTTCAATCCGCTCGTTTTAGGAACCAATGCGGCAGATAAAGCTTTTTTAAGTAAGGCTACAAGTCTAATCGAAGCTAATTTTGGTAATGAAAATTTTGATGTGGAATGGCTTGCGTCCGAAATGTTCTTAGGACGTACACAACTTTATCGAAAAATTAAGGCATTAACCAATCAGTCTGTACAGGAATTTATTACTACAATCCGTTTAAATAAAGCAGCCGAAATGCTTTTGGAAGAAAAATTTTCAGTTGCTGAAATAGCCTTTCAGATAGGCTATTCTGACTCTACCAGCTTTAGTAGAGTATTCCAAAAACAATTTGGTTTAACACCAAAAAAATACAGTCAGCAGGGAAAAACTACCCTTTGATAAAAGCTCGGTATATTCATAGAGTTTTTTGGGTAGTATCATGATCTTGTTTTTGTAATGTGTTTAAAATCAGTAAATATGGTTTATCGGTCAATTAAAAATGTATCATTTGGTAGGTTTTTAGAATCATTTAGCCTGTTTTAAAAAGGGAGATTATTCTAATTTCGTATTGAATCAAAAAGCATCTGCCAATCCTTGTATTTATAAAAGGTTCTAGCAGAATTATTGATTTCTGTATCAAGATTAATAACCAATATTTTAAACGGAATTAAATGATAAAACATTCATTTTTATTTTTTATTACAGCATTACTTTTTTTGAATTTAGCGTTAGCGCAAAAAAAAGACAGGAGTAACAAAGCAACCACTTTTAAGTTCGATTTTGGATCTGGTAAAACCGAAGCAGGCTACATTAAAATATTGTCAGAAACAAAATATACCGATGAAAAAGGTTATGGAATAGATTTAGAAACTTCAGCTACTGAAAATATAAAAGTCGGAAAAAATCCTTCGACAGATGGTTATCTCACTTCTGATAAACCTTTTTATTTTTCTGTAAAAATTCCGGAAGGAAATTATCATGTTAAAGTGGTATTAGGAGATGATTTTGCGAGAGCAGATTTAGTTGTCAGAACTGAAAGCCGCCGAATGATGGTCAACAGAATTCAAACCGATAATGGAAAACACAAGACAGTTGAATTTACAGTTCATATTCGGGACAGTGTTATTCGCGGTGGAAAATATGGTAAAGTAAACTTAAAACCCCGTGAATATGAAAACCTGATGTGGGATGATAAAATTACTTTAGAATTTAATGGTTTAAGCCCTAAAATTAACGTTGTCGAAATTTGTCCTGAAAATAATAAAGTTACCACTCTCTTTCTTACGGGAGACTCTACGGTAGTCGACCAGTCAAATGAGCCATGGGCCTCGTGGGGTCAAATGATTCCTGCATTTTTTAAACCGGGTCAGGTTGCGGTCGCTAATTATGCTGAATCGGGTGAAACAATTAGCAGTTCTATTGCCCAGCATCGATTAGATAAAGTGTATAGTTTATTAAAAGCCGGAGATTACGTTTTTATAGAATTTGGACACAATGATCAAAAACAAAAAGGCGAAGATGCCGGTGCATTTAAAAATTACAAAAAGAATCTTGAGATTGTTATTGCTGAAATAAAGCAAAGAGGGGGAATTCCGGTTTTGGCAACACCAGTACAAAGAAGAAAGTTTGACGAAAATGGTAAAATTGTTGCAACTTTAGGAGATTATCCAGAAGCAGTAAGGGGGACGGCTAAAGAGCAAAATGTTGCCTTGATTGATTTGAATGCGATGTCCAAAATAATGTATGAGGCTTTGGGTCCAAAAGAGTCTATTAATGCATTTGTGCATTACCCGGCAAATATGTTTCCTAGAAAAGACAAACCGCTCGCAGATAATACGCACTTCAGACCTTATGGCGCTTATGAAATCGCAAAATTAGTTGTAAAAGGAATAAGGGACAGCCAATTGAAATTAGCACTTTCCATTCTTGACGATATACCTGAAATAGATCCTGCAAAACCAGGAACTTTTGAATCGTTTTACTGGCCTTTAAGTCCTCTCAAAGAGGTAGTAAAACCAGATGGTAATTAGAATTAGCTTTAAATAGAATTGATATCAAACAGCAATAAAAATATATTTTATATGAACCTAAAACAAGCATTTACAGTAAAATTCCCTCTAGTTGTTCTGGCTATATTGTTTTTAGCATTAACAACCAAAGAAGAGCCAAAAGCATGGACATCTTCAAGCCAGCCTTTAAAAGAAATGCAACGAATTCGCAAACTGATTAAAGCTCCTGTTTTTAAAGACAAAGATTATGATATTACCGATTTTGGCGCTATAGCCGATGGAGTAACCAAAAACACGAGAGCATTCAAAAAAGCCATTGAAGCTTGTAATGCTAATGGAGGCGGTAGAGTAATTGTTCCTTCAGGGGAATTCCTTACAGGACCTATTTATTTAAAGAGTAATGTCAATCTTCATTTAAAAGACGGCGCCACTATTGTTTTTTCAAGAGATACCAAAGATTATCCTCTTGTTTTGACCCGTTGGGAAGGGATGGATTGCATGAATTATTCCCCCCAAATTTATGCCTTCAATGAAAAAAATATTGCCATAACCGGCAAAGGCATCATAAACGGGAATGCCGATAAAACACATTGGTGGCCATGGAAAGGAAGAGCGCAATATGGTTGGAAAAAAGGGGCACCAAACCAATTAATAGCTAGAGACAGCCTCCACGTTATGATGCGTGACAAGGTAGATCCCCAAAAAAGAATCTTTGGAGACGGTCATTATCTAAGACCTTATATGATTCAGCCTTACAATTGCAAAAATCTATTGATTTCGGGAGTTACGTTAATCGATTCGCCTATGTGGTTTGTAAGCCCTGTAATGTGTGAAAACATAACTATTGAAAAGGTTAAAATTGATTCTGAAGGACCAAATACCGATGGCATTGATCCTGATGCATGCAAAAATGTACTCATCAAAGATTGTTATTTAAATACAGGTGACGATTGTATTGCCATCAAATCAGGTCGAGATGAGGATGGTAGGGATAATAAAAAACCTGCCGAAAATCATATCATTGAAGGCTGTGAGATGAAAAATGGTCATGGAGGCATCGTCATTGGCAGTGAAATTGCGGGAGGAGCTAAAAATATTTATGCCGTTAATTGTAAAATGGACAGCAAAAATCTTGACAGAGTATTACGGGTTAAAACCTCATCATCCAGAGGGGGAACTATAGAGAATATTTTCCTGAAAGATATTACGGTGGGAAGCTATGGCGAATCTGCCATTCATTTCAATATGTTTTACGAAGATCCGGGGAAATTCATTCCTACCATTCGCAATATTTGGGTGGAGAACCTAAATGTGAAAAATGGTGGTGAATATGCAGTTTTTGTGGATGCCTACAAAGAATCTCCTGTGACTAACTTGAAAATAGTGAATTGTAATTTTAAAGGAGTAAAACAGCCATTTAAAATCAATCACGTTAAAAATATGGACATGCAAAATGTAAAGATGGATGGTCAGGTTGTAAATTTTTCTGAGACTCCAAAAACAAAATAACCCAGCTACTAATTATAAAAGATGAATTTTAAAAACATATTATATGCCTTATCCTTATGTTGTTTTTCGGCAATGGATGGGCAAGTACAATCGCCTGTAAAAAAGGAAATACAATATCTTTCAGGAACCGATGTAAAGCATACAAAAACTTGGGACTTCTGGGCCACGGCTGGCAGAAAAAGTGGGGTTTGGACTTCTATTGAGGTACCGGGACATTGGGAACAACAAGGTTTTGGCGGTTATAATTATGGTCGGGACAATGTAACTAATGGTAAAAACTTTCGCTATCATGATGAAAAAGGTTTTTATAAATACCAGTTTAATGTAACTGCTGATTGGAAAAACAAAGACATATATATAGTTTTTGAAGGATCCATGACGGATACCGAAGTAAAAATCAATGGCGAGCTTGCCGGTAAAGTACATCAGGGTGCATTTTATCGTTTTAAATATAATATTGGAGACAAACTAAAATTTGGACAAAAGAACGAGCTTGAAGTTTTGGTAAGCAAAATGTCGGCAGACAAATCAGTAAATGGTGCCGAACGTTTAGCGGATTACTGGATTTTTGGTGGGATTTTTAGACCTGTTTATCTTGAAGCTTTGCCAAAAGAAAATATTTCATGGACTTCTATTGACGCTAAAGCTGATGGTTCTTTTAGTATGAATGTTCATTTAAATACTAAAACTGTTGGGCGAGATATCATTGCCGAAATTATAGATTCAAAAGGCAAAGTGATAGGTAAAGCAACTGCTACAACTTCAGAAAATGATTCTGTAGTGAATGTTAAAACCTCGATTAAGAAACCTTTACTGTGGTCTGCTGAAAGTCCTAATCTTTACAGTGTAAAAGTTTCTTTAAAGAAAAATGCCGATGTATTGTACGAAACCTCGGATAAGTTCGGTTTTAGAACTATTGAAGTTAGAAAAGAAGATGGTATTTATCTTAATGGGACTAAAATAAAAATTAAAGGGGTAAACCGTCATGTCTTCTGGCCTGAATATGGGCGTGCAACTTATCCCGAAGCCGATTTGATTGATGTGAAGTTGATTAAGGAAATGAATATGAATGCGATGCGTTGTTCACATTATCCTCCGGATAAAAACTTTTTGAGAGTTTGTGATTCGCTAGGGCTTTATGTAATTGACGAATTGGCAGGCTGGCAAAAAGCGTACTCAACCAAGGCAGGTGAGCCTCTTGTCAAAGAAATGGTAATTCGGGATACCAATCACCCATCGATAATTTTTTGGAGTAATGGTAATGAGGGCGGACATAACTTTGATTTTGATGATGATTTTGCCAAATATGATTTGTCAAATCGCACAGTTATCCATGCACACCACAAACCCGGAAATGCAATTAACGGAATTGACTGCAATCATTACGAAGGCTACTATAGTACCCAAAAAATTGTCAAAGATACCAATGTCTATATGCCAACGGAATTTTTGCACGCCATGCAAGACGGAGGAGCGGGAGCAGGATTGGCTGATATGTGGGAATTGCATTGGAACTCCAAAAAAGGTGCAGGAGGTTTTATCTGGGATTTTGCAGATGAAGGTATTGTGCGAACAGATCTCAACAATTTCATTGATGTGAATGGAAATAATGCTGCTGATGGAATTGTTGGTCCCCATAGGGAAAAAGAAGGGAGCTTTGATGCTATTCGCGAAATTTATTCGCCGATACATATTACATTTAAAGATTTGCCAGAAGGTTTTAAAGGCGAAATTCCGGTAGAAAACCGTTATCATTTTACTAATTTGAACCAATGTACTTTTCAGTGGGAATTGATTAATTTCAATGGAAAACAGGAAGATGAGACTGGTCATACAATTATAAAACAAGGAACTTTTGTTGGGTCAAATATTGCACCCGTAACTAAAGGTACGTTGAAATTAAGCCTTCCGGCCGATTGGGAAAACAGCGATGCTCTGGCTTTAAAAGCTATCGGTGCAGATAAAAATGAAATTTACCGTTGGGTTTGGAAAATAAAATCCAACGCAGATCTATTGGAAGGGATGTTAAAGGCCGAAATGTCAAAAACGGTATCTATTAAAGAAACAGATGTTGCTATAACCCTTTCAGCCAATGCTATTTCTGTTAGTTTCAGCAAAGAAACCGGTGAATTAGCAAGTTTAAAAAATGAGAATGGGACAGCATTGTCTTTTGGAAAAGGTCCGGTGATGGTAAGTGGTACTTCAACTTTTTCAGGTTTAAAGCATTTTAAAGAAGCAGATGCTTATGTGATTGAAGCTTCTTATTCAGGGGATTTAAAGTATGTACGTTGGAAAATGCAGCCAACAGGTTGGTTAGAAATGGAATATGAATACACACTGAATGGGGTATATCCTTTTGCTGGAATTAGTTTTAGTTATCCCCAAGGCTTGGTTATTGGAGCAAAATGGTTAGGTAAGGGACCTGGTCGTGTTTGGAAAAACCACCTGCAGGGCGTTACTTTTGATGTTTATCAAAACCAAAATAACGCTACGCAAACCGGCAGTTCACCATGGATTTACCCAGAATTTAAAGGTTATTTTTCCGAAATTGTCTGGATGGAATTAAGTACATTGGAAGGAAAGTTTACAGTCGCTTCACCCGATAAAGACCTTTTTGTGCGATTATTTGATTTTTATGGAATCAATGGTAACAAGCCACATCCACAGCTGCCTACTGGCGATATTTCTTTTCTTGATGCGATTCCCGCTGTAGGATCAAAAATGGGAATAAATGATGGGGATGTCAAAAAATTAGGTCCTAATAGTGAATTAAATCATATTAATGAGCCAATTAAACGCAGCTTGTATTTTTATTTTGGAACTCCCAAGATAAAGGAGCAAAAAGAAGAGAAATTGCCAAAGTAAGTTTGATAACAAATTCTTTCCTCCACCCCCAACTGTCGCGAGCGTTTAGCTCGTGCACTAAAAAAATATAAAAATCTCAATGAAAATATGTGAAATAAAAAAAGCTCCTATGAAGCTTTTTTCTGGTGACAAAGACGGGACAAATTTCAAAATGTTTTAAGGATGATGTGAAGAAATTGGCGTACTACAAATAGGGTATGTCTTTTCTTGGCATCGTAAATTTGATTTGGATGTCCAGTTGGGGATCGATGGAAAAACAGCCTTAAATTTTTTGTGGACAATTGAAGGTACTTCAAATAATGGAAAGGTAGATTACTGAAATTACGTTTACTATAAGTAGAGCATTTTTGAATGTGTTGGTTGTTAATTTGTACAGGTTAATTAAAATTGGGATTAGGTGTTTAGTCCTACCGTTTTTCCCACTTTATTCTTCACTATTATATTTTTTTTTAACATTCTACAGGACAGTTGGACTTTTTAGATTCTTTTCTTTTGCAAAAAATACCTTCTTAGTTTTCCATTAAAAAGATTGTGAAATGGGGTCCTCCATTCAATAGAACAATTTTAATCTCCAGAATTAGAATTATTTTCCCTGCATATAGAGATTTAATAAATTATGAAAAAGAAACATAAAATTGAAAGTTTACTCATTGATGAATTTTCGTCAATACCTAAATATTTGCAGTTAGTTAATTCTGTGCTGAATTTGATTAAACAAGGTGAATTAAAAAAAGGAGACTTAATGCCTTCAATTAATGAATTAAGTTTCGAATATGGAATTTCGAGATTAACAATTGAAAAAGGATATAATCATCTAAAAAAAATAGGGGTTTTAGGGGCCTTTCCAGGGAAAGGGAGTTTTATTGCCTCAACAGATGTTTTACAAGATTTAAGAATTTTTTTAATGTTCAACAAACTAAGTTCTCATAAAAAAATAATTTATGATTCTTTTATTGAAACCTTGCAGGATAAAGCTTCGATTAGTTTGTTTATTTACAATAATGATTTCAGTCTATTTGAAAAATTATTAAACCAGAAAAAGGGAGATTATTCTCACTATGTTATAATCCCACACTTTATTGACAAATCGGGAGAGTATCAAAAACTAATTGAAAATATACCAAAGGAGAAATTAATAATTGTAGGCAAGAAGATTGAAGGTATTTCGGGTAGTTATGCTGCTGTTTATGAGAATTTTGAAAAAGATATTTATACATCACTGATGAAAGCATTAAAATCTCTAAGGAAATATCATACTTTAAAATTGATTTTTCCTGAGGTTAGTTATCTTCCATATGAAATTATCAAAGGGTTTGAGAAATTTTGTTTTTCGTTTGATTTTGATTACAAAATAGTTAAGGACATTAATTTAGAACCTGTCAATAGGGGAGAAGTATTTATTAATTTATTGGAAGAGGATTTGGTGAGAGTTCTTGATAAAATTCTAGACCAAAATTTGACAATTGGTGTAGAAGTTGGTGTGATATCTTACAATGAAACCCCATTAAAAAAGTTTATAATGAATGGATTGACTACTATTTCAACAGATTTTATTGAAATGGGAAAGACTGCAGCTCGCTTAGTGTTGAATTCTTCGAAAGAGCAAGTTGAAAACCCCTTTGATATAGTTTTTCGGGGGTCACTGTGAAATTTTGGTTCTTTTATTTGAGAACTAAAAAAACCTTTTATATATTTGCAGCTTAAAACTATATTATGATGTTAAAATTGTCAGACAAGCAACTTAAATTAGTAGAAGATCTTGGTATTTATTATGAGAAATCAGATTTGCAGCCTGCCGCTGCAAGGATTTATGCTTTGTTGATGGTAGCTGATCGTAATGAATTGACATTTGAAGAAATATACGAGAATTTGAACATTAGCAAAAGTGCCGCCAGTAACGCTCTTAATTTGATGATTGGGACTCAAAGGGTTGATTATATAACAAAACCAGGCGAGCGTAAAAGATATTTTCGCTGTATAGTTGAGTCTTTGACTGATGGGATGGGGAAAACTTTGCATAATCTGGTTGTTTTTAATAATTTATTGAAAGAGGTGATTGAGTTGAGACCAAAAGAAACAAAAGAATTTAACGATAATCTGAAAGAGGTTGTTGATTTTCTTGATTTTATGAGTATGGAACTGCCTATTTTGGTAAAAAAATGGGAAAGTAGAAAGAAATAATTTTTTTGCCTTATTGGTTCTTTTAGTTAAGAACTAACTATATTTAATATAACAAATAAAACTATGAAATTTAAAAATTGTATGATACTCCTTCTGTGCTGTCTCACAGGTGTGTCATCACATGCGCAAAAGACAGTAAGCTTAAAGGATGCTATTAATTCCAGTTTAACGAATCACAGTAGCGCCGTAATTTATAACAACAAAATCGGGATTGCAGTAAACCAGAATAAAGATGCGTTGTCGGAATACTTGCCTCAAATAGGCGGTTCGTTTGCATTTGATTATAATATAAAGAGACAAACGACCGTATTTCCTGGGGTAATGCTGGGAAGCCCTAATGATATAGAGGTGCAGTTTGGAAATAAGTACACAGGTATGGCTACTTTACAATTAGATCAGACTATATATGATCAGGCATTGATTTATGGTATCAAAGCCGGTGTTCCTGCAAAATTAATTGCAGAGCTTAATCGTGATAGGAATAATGAAGATCTAACTTATAATACAGCGGCAGCTTTTTTTCAGATTCTGGTTCTAAAGGAACAGAAAAAACTTCTTGTGGCAAACGAGACTCAATATAATGAGTTGCTTAGAATAGCTACACTTCGTTTTGATAAAGGAGCCGAAAAAAAGGTAGATGTTGATAGGGTTGTTGTACATCTTAATGATGTGAGAGCGGATTTAAAGCAGATGGACTTAGATATTGATGTTGCATATAATACACTTCGAAACGCTATGGCACTTTCACTCGAAGACAAATTCAGTATAGATGAAAACTTAGATTTTAAAAAATACCTGGAATTTCAAACTGAAAACTTAAATGTTAAGGATCTCATTGGTTATAAATTACAGGAACAGAATATAGTTTTAAAAGAAATTGATTTAAAGCGTAAAAAAGCGGCGTATCTCCCTACTGTAGATGGTTATGCAAGATATGGAGAGCAGGCATTTGGGAATGAATTTGATAAAGTTTTTGACCGATGGAAGGATTTTTCCAGTATGGGGCTGAAAGTAAATATTCCAGTATTTAGTGGTGGACACCGCGATGCCCAAATACAGGTAAGCCGCTTGGAACTTGATAATGCCAAACAGGATTTAAATCAGGGCGTAATTGATTTTGAGACCAAGTTTGAAAATGCAAGTAGGCAACTTGCCGAGGATATCAATAAACTAAATTCTAATAAAACAAATATGGATTTAGCAAAGAGCATTTACGAGACCAATAAATTTCAATATAGTAAAGGTGTTGCTCAAATGTCGGATTTGTTGGATACCGATTTTACTTATAGGCAGGCAGAATCAAAGTATATGAACTCATTGTTTAATTTGGTTACCAACCGTCTAGTGTACGAAAGGGCGAAAGGAACTATTAGAAATTTTGTTAATCAATTATAATCATGTTATTATGAAAAAGAAAATTATTGCCATATCAATCATACTTGTGTTTTTTACCACAATAGGCTATGTGTTAAGTAAAAATAAAGAAGCCATCGACAAGAAAAATGTAAGTGTCGATAGAAGTAATATTCCTGTTGCGGTTTCTGTAATAAAACTGCAACAACAAACCGTTAAGCGAAACTTAGAAGTACCTGCAACTTTGGAACCTTCAAAAAAGGCAAATATTACTGCCGCTGCATCAGGTACACTTGCCAGCCTGAATATTTCGTTAGGTTTGAAGGTAAATGCGGGTCAGGTTATTGGTGCCATTGATACACGTCAACAACAGATAAATTTAAATGATGCGAAAGATGCTTTTAATAAAGCAAAATTAGATTATCAGTTAAATAAGGAGCTTTATGAAGGTAATGCCGGAACAGGTCAGAGCGTTAAAGATGCACAACGAACAATGGAGAGTGCGCGTTTTAAATTATCACAACTCAGTCAGCAGATAGGAGATGCCAAAATAAAAGCTCCAATAACTGGAATTATTGTAAGTAAAACAGGGGAAGTAGGTGAGTACACAAGTCCGGGGACTACGATTGCTACGGTTGTAGATGTTTATAATTTAAAGGCAGTGGTTTTTGTAAATGAAAAAGATGTATACAAGCTTCATCTTAATCAGTCGGCGGTTATTACCGCAGAGGCCCTCAGCGGAAAAAGTTTTAATGGAAAAGTGAATTTTATATCACCGGTAAGCGATGAAAATCATAACTATCGTGTGGAATTAACCGTGAATAATCAATCAGCAGTACTAAAAGCTGGAACTTATATTAAAGTGAGTTTCGATTTTGGAAGTGAAGTTTCTGTTTTATTAATTCCTAAAAACACACTTGTTGAAGGAACAAAGAACCCTTTTGTTTATGTTGTAAACGGAAATAGGGCTGCGGTTCGTAAAATTTCCGTTGGAAGAGAGTTTGGAGAGAATGTCGAGGTATTAAGTGGGCTGCATCAAGGTGAAGAAGTTGTTGTGAGCGGTCAAATTAACCTTAGTGATAATTCTAAAATAGAAAAAAGAAATGTCAATAAATAAGGCTATAAAATTTGCAATTTTTGAGTGCTGTGGTGAACTAAATTATAAATAGAAAAAAATGTCAATAACAGAATTATCAATAAAACGACCGCTATTGATTACCGTAATCTTTGTTACGATGATCCTTTTTGGCTGGATCAGCTATAATGAGCTGGATTATAATTTACTTCCTAAATTTGAAGCCAATGTGATTTCAGTTCAAACGGTATATAGGGGAGCTTCATCGGATGAAGTTCAAAACAGTATCACTAAACCTGTAGAGGAGGCTGTTTCGACTATTGAAGGTGTTAGTACGGTTTCTTCCATATCTCAGGAAGGTGTTTCGGTAGTTACTATCGAACTCAAATCTGGATTCGAAATGAATAAAGCGCAAAGAGATGCCGAAAGAAAAGTAAATGAGATTAAGGGAAATTTGCCATTGAATGCAGATGATCCTTTGGTTAGAAAATTTAGTACAGATGAGATGCCTATCTTACGTATTAGTGCCACTAGTAATTTGAGTGAACCTGGATTGTATGATCTCGTAGACACCAAAATAAGGCCTTTGCTTCAAAATGTTGCTGGTGTAGGTCAAGTTACTCTTATTGGTGGTAACGAGCGTGAGATCCAAATAACACTAGATAATGACAAGCTTGAAAGTTATGGGGTTTCATCAAATCAGGTAAATCAAATCATAGCTAATAGTAACACTTCATACCCTGCCGGAAGTGTTGAATCAAATAGCAGCCGTTTTTCGATAAGGCTTGATGCCAAAACTTCTAAGTTAGAAGATATGCGTAATTTGATCATAAAAGAAAATGCTGACGGAAGTCGTATATTACTTAAGGATATTGCGATTATTACCGATTCGCAGACTGAACCAACTACAATTAACCGAATTAATGGAAAATCTGGAATCGGAATTCAAATAACCAAGCAGGCGGATGCAAACGCTGTAGAAGTAAGTCAGAGCGTAAAACAGAAGCTTGAAGTCATTAAAAAGCAGTATGCAGGTGAAAATTTTAATTATATAATTGCAGCAGATCAATCTGTTTATACTTTAGCTTCGGCTGATGCGGTAATGCATGATCTATTTTTGGCAATTTTAATTGTAGGTGGGGTGATGTTGTTGTTTTTGCATAGTATGCGAAGTTCATTGTTTGTTTTGGTTGCGATTCCTTCGGCAATGATTCCGACATTTGCTTTAATGTACTTATTTGGATTTTCATTGAATCTTATGACGTTAATGGGGCTTTCACTTGTTGTTGGTATTCTTGTGGATGATAGTATAGTGGTTTTGGAAAATATTTATCGTCATATGGAAATGGGTAAAGAAAAGGTTAAAGCCTCACTTGAAGGACGAAATGAAATTGGGTTTACTGCAATGGCAATTACTTTGGTTGATGTGGTAGTTTTTGTTCCTCTTTCATTTTCAGGTGGTTTAATTGGGAATATCCTAAGAGAATTTGCTCTTGTAGTCGTATTTTCAACTTTAATGAGCTTATTTGTATCTTTTACATTAACTCCATTACTTGTTTCAAAATGGGGAAAATTAGAAGTTTTGACTAAAAATTCACTTTGGGGAAGAATGAGTTTAAGCTTTGAGCATTTTATGGATCAGGTCAAAGTAACTTATGGTCATATTTTAGAGTGGACTTTAAGTCATAAACGATGGGTTCTAGGTGGGATATTTGTACTTATGATAGGGTCTTTTACTTTACTGGGGAAAGGGTTTATAGGTACTTCATTTTCTAGTAATGGAGATCGTGGCGAATTTACAATTCAGGTGGAGACATCCGTTCAGACTCCGTTATATCAAACCAACCAAAATGTCAAACAATTAGAGCGATTGTTGTTGTCCTGTCCAGAGGTAGTTAATGTTTTTACCAATGTGGGAATGCAGAGTGGTACCACTGGCGGAAATTCAAACACGAGTAATGTAGCAGAATTGGCCGTAGTACTGGTGGATAAAAAAGATCGAAACTGTTCTACTGAAGATTTTGGCACAAAAATTAGGAATGAAGCGGCCAAAATACCAGGTTTAAAAATTAGTATCCTCCCTACGACTATAGCCGGAACAATTTCACTTCCTATTCAAATTGCTGTAAAAGGAACCGACATGGATTCTATATGGAAGGGGGCAAGGCTGTTGCATGATGTAGTAGTAGCAACTCCTGGAACAGATTATGTAGAGTTCAGTACAAAGAGTCCTAAATCTGAAATTTCTATTGATCTAAATAGAGAACGTGTGTCGCAGTATGGCCTAACCATACCTGAAGTTGGAAATGCGGTACAGTTGGCTTTTAGAGGAAATGATGAAACAAAGTATAAGGAAAATGGTGAAGAATATCCAATTAATTTAACTCTTGAAAAAGGGGATAGATTGAATATAGAAAGCGTTAGAAAGCTCACTATTAAAAACAGCAGAGGAGCTGTTGTTCGATTGGACCAAATAGCGGAGGTTAAAGAAATATTGGGACAGGCAGTTCTTGAGAGAACCGATAAATTAAATACCATTAAAGTTACGTCGGCTGCGGTTGGGAGACCAAGTGGTACAATTGTGGAAGATATCCAGAAAAAATTAGAGAGCGTTTCGATGCCTAAAGGAGTTAGTGTCGAATATTTAGGTGATGCCAAAAATCAGAAAGAAGCTTTTGGAAGCTTAGGTTTTGCTATGTTACTTGGTATTCTACTTGTTTATTTAATTATGGTGGCACTATATGAGAGTGTAGTTTATCCATTTGTTGTCCTATTTTCTATACCTGTGGCAATTATTGGGGCTCTTTTAGCTTTGGCTTTGAGTATGGAAACTTTATCGATTTTCGCGATCGTGGGATTAATTATGCTTCTTGGTCTAGTGGCTAAAAATGGAATCTTGATTGTAGATTTTACGAATCAGCTGAAAAGTGAGGGCTTATCGGTTAAAGAAGCATTAATAGAGGCGGGTAAGGAGCGTTTGCGTCCAATATTGATGACCACAATTGCCATGATCGCAGGAATGTTGCCAATTGCTTTGGCAAGCGGCGCAGGAGCAGAGGTTAAAAAAGGCATGGCATGGGTAATTATTGGAGGATTGACCAGTTCCTTACTGCTTACTTTAGTTTTGGTCCCTGCTATGTATATGATTATCGAAAGTATGAGAGTTAAAGTCAACGGATGGTTTTTGAAAAAGAAAGAGGTGACTGATGAAGAGCAGGAAATTGTTGGGGTTTAGTATTTCTTTTTTAGGGGATATATAAATTGTTATTTTAGAATCGCTTATTGTAGAACAGATTATTTTATTAATTAAAAAAGTAAAAATGAAAATAGTGTTAACAATTCTTTTTTTGGGACTATTTAGTATGGGGTTTGCCCAGACACATGATTTGACAATTAAAGTTCCTAATGTGAAAAATTCGAAAGGGAGTATTCATGTTTCCGTATATGACAGTAAAAACAAAGCCGTATTTACAAAAATAGGTAAAGAGTATAGGATTTTGGATTTTAAAAACCTGGGTACGAATGGGAAATATGTTATAAAAGATTTACCTGAAGGAGAATATGCAATTGCTTTATATCATGATGAGAATGATGATAAAAAATGCAATACTAATCTGATTGGTATTCCAACTGAGGGTTATGGATTTACAAATCTTGAAAAAATATGGTCAATTCCAAAATTTGACGATTGCAAGATTCTTTTAAACAAGAAACTGTCTGTGATGGTTACTCTTATTTATTAGGAATTTTAATGAGTGGTAAATTCTTTTCATCATTCAATAATTTAATAGATTTACAAAGATTTTTGATGTTTTGTATTTTATAAATAGTTGAATTTAATTACGTACGTTCAATTGGTGAAATGGTATTCAGGACATATTTCTTATTTTTATAATAAGGAGATATGTCCTGATTTGTTTGTTTAAACATTGTTGTTATTCAGCAATGTGATTATTGATAAATATCAAAATTAATTTTACCTTTAATTCGTTGTGATTCTTATGGATTGCAATGTTTAACACGCATATTTTGAATAAGGGTGTTTCGGATTTTAAAGATATATTTTGTATAATTTAAAATTTTTTTGTTTAATACTTTTTATTTAAAATTGCCAGAATCTTTTCTTTGAATTATGAGGAAATTTATGAGAATTAGTAGATGTATTTTAAAAGTTTAAGTTGTTAACTATACGTAATTATGGATATTATATTATTAGCTATAGGATTATCCCAATCGTTGTTTGCAATATCAATGATTATGACTAAAAGGCCAGTTAAAATTGCATATATAATTTTGTGTGCATTACTATTGGTTTATGCCTTGATTTTTGGACTTGACATTCTTCAATATTGTCATATTATACCTTCTCATCGATGGTTTTTGTCACTAAGTCTGAGAATGTTTTGTGGCCCTTTATTTTTTCTGTATGCAAAATATATAACTAAAGATTTGAGTAAGTTCAACCCTAGGGACTATTACCATGCGTTACCATCTATTTTACTGATTGTTATATTTTTTATTTTAAAGTTGCTTCCTGAAAACAAATCTATTTCCGATCAATTGTTTTACGATAAATATGAGTGGTTACGAATGATTTATGGTTGGATTTTCATTTCGCTTGTTACTTATTATTCAATGTCTTCTATTGGCATTGTTTTGCAGTTTAAAAAACAAATTATTCATAATTATTCTTACAGTTCATTTAAAAATAGTTTAGACTGGCTGATCATTATGATAGTCCTTTTTGTAATTTTAATTATTTTGATAATCGTTAGCAGTGCTTTATATGAACAGGGTCGAATCGATGTTAAAGTTTATATTTTTAGGCACATGCTGGAGCTGTTTCATGTATATGTGCTAAGTATTTGGGGCTTTCAACAGAAACAATTGTCAACCGTACATCAACCAGAGTCAGAAGATGAAGAAGATGAAGAAGATGAAACAGAAGAGTTTTCAAGCGGTAAATATATAAAATCAGGTTTAAGGAGTGATGATGCTAAGAATTATATTGAAAATCTTATAAAATTCATGGATGATTCCGCTATATGGAAAGATAGTGAACTGTCTATTGCAAAGTTGGCATCGCAAACATCAATTTCTAAGCATCGGTTATCAGAGGTTCTAAATGAATATCTTGGCAAAAGTTTTTATGTTTTTGTAAATGAATATAGAGTCGAGCATGCAAAGAAATTACTAAAAAAGAAAGAATATAACAATTGGTCTATTATTGCAATAGCTTATGAATGCGGTTTCAATTCAAAAACAGCTTTTAATAATTTTTTTAAAAAATATACGAATCAAACGCCCAGTGAATTTAAAAAAAATGGTGATTGGATGATTTATTAATGGGAGATTAGGATCGAATGATTGTTGTAAATGATTGATAGCAGTAAGCATTAAACTTACTGCTTTTTTTTGCCCATTATTTTATGTTTTCTACCGAATGTTAAATGTTTCAGGTGCAGTGAGGTTCAATTTAAAGATTTAAAATCCGGTTAGTGATGAAGTTCTAATAGTTTTTATTGGCAATGATTTAAATTAATGAATTTTTAGTTTTGTTAGTTATTTTAGGTTTATTCAGGAGGTTTTATTGTCCAATAAATTTGAAGTTTAACATCTGATTTGAGGGGATATTTACTGTTTTTAATTGTTTCAATCAATAACGGAGTGTTTTTAAGGTTAAAAAAATGATGTTAATTGATTATATTGGATGTAAAAATATAAATAATGTTTTTTTTATAACTTATTTTTTTTGTATCAATAATTTTCGTGCTTTTTTATTTGTTAAAAAGAAAATAATTTTTAGTCAGCCTGATATCAGTTTTAGAAAAAAATAACTTCTAATGGCTTGTAAATCAAAGCCCCGAGTTAAACGTACGACTTTCCCAATTTTAACGAATGTCTTTTTTTATCGGGAAAATGTATCGAAACTATTTCGATGTTAATTGTGTGTTAAGTTTGTCCAAGAAGAAATGAAAAACTGGTGACAGTTAATCTTAACTAACATTAACAAATTCAAAAAATTAAAATTATGAGAAGAAATGTTCCCATGACCAACGGACGAAAAAAATTACTCGATGTCTTTCACATAGGCATAGATTTAAAAAAAACAGTGTTTAACTAGGATTACAATTTAATATTATGAAAACGAAACATTTATTATTGTGTGCAATATCCATATTTTCAGTAGTAGGGGGATTAAAGGCGCAAGAATCAGATAAAAAGAAAAGTCAGCATATTTCAGATTCACTTGTTGTTAATAAAAAGGAAGAGAAAAATAGAAATGTGATGTTGAACGCCGAAAGTAATATCGGCCCACGAAATGTAAATATTGGTCTTCCTTTTACAGGGGATGTCGTTATATTAGAGAATGGACTTCCTGTGGTATATTACTTTTATCCAACGCTTCCAACTACTTCATGGAGAATGGATAACAGTTTGTCAAAAATGGGGCTTATGTCCTTTGCGGAGAGCGCAATTACAACCGGTAAAGTTGGTTATGCTGTAAAAAGCTTTGACAGAGATGCCAGTACCTCATTAAAAGGATATGGTTCAGTATATGTGAATTCATTTGGGTCTTCTAGATATGATTTAACCTTAACAGGGCCTTTAGGTAAAAAAGGTTGGGGGTATATGATAGATGCTTATAAGAATTTTGATCGAGGAAACGGTACTAATTATGAATTTACACCATGGAATGACAATACAACCATGCTTAAATTTGGAATTCAGAAAAAATATAAAAATGGAAATGTACGTTTGCTTTTTAAAACGATAAACAGTCAGTCCGTAACCACAAATTACAGTCCACTTACTTATAATGGCAATGGTAAAACAACACCACTAGATAATTTTAAATTAGGGACAGATTCCTATATTCTTGGATCAGGGATGATACCATACTATAACTATAATACAGGTGTCGCTGCATACGCAGATTTAAATAGTAGTGAATTCTCTCGTACAAATTCTCACACCCTTTATTTAAATGGAGAACATAATTTTGTGAGTGGTTGGAAAATGACATACTCTACAATGTATCAAGATGTGAATAATCCTTTGGCAATAACATTTCCTTTGACTTTGGGAGTATATGATCCAGATAGAGCGGCTGCCAGCAAATGGAGTTTTAAATATCAAGGTACTTCAAATGCTTATACAGGTTCAGCACAGATGGTTTCTTCACAAATGATTCCACAATCAAAAAACAATTCTGTATTTAGCAGGGTAGAGATGACTAAGAAGATCGGTGTACATGATTTTCGTTTTGGGCTAAATCAACTCTATACTCATAGACAATTTAATTCTAATTCTGGTTTGTATTTCCAGACAGTTGAACCAAATCCTCAACTTTTAGACTTGTATACTTTTGTTCCAGCCTATAACATGACGGTAAAAGTTACCAATGATCATGGGTTAATGCCTGCATCAGCTGGTGGGTACGGAAGTTCTACGGATGATCAGTATATTAAGTTTGCTGTTTATGGTACTGATGATTTCAAAATTGGGAAAAGATTGGATGTGGGAGTGGGATTGCGTTTGGAGAACCAGACAATCAAAGATCATTCGAATCCTTATATCAATGATTTTGTAAAGGACAGACCATTAGTTAGTCATGATTTCAAAAATCGTTTGAATACGGTAGGTTCATTTAATTTTGTTTACAAAATTTCTAGCCAGTTTGGTTTAGTTGGAGATGCTACTTATAACTCGTGGAATGAACGTTATTGGGACTATCCTTACAGAGATGCAAATGGTAACCCGATTGCTGATCCGGGCACTCCTGGGGCAAAACCAATGCAAACTGTTCCTAAAGAGTTTAAAACTAATGTGACCAACTTTGGAGGTGGTATTTTTTACAATATTGCAAATAAAATGCAGCTAGTTTCAAAATTGACATACATTGCAAAAGACAATATTAGAGCAAGCCAGTCTGTAACCAATCCGGCCAATGCAGCTGAAAGAACAACTTTCGATCCGATTATTTATGATTTGAGTACTGTAGGATGGACAACTGATATTATGACTACTCCATTTAAAAATTTCGATCTTCACTATTTATTTACTTTGCAAGCACCTAAATACAAGAATTATACTTATTCAGCATATGGAACAACATATGATTATAGCGATAAATATATTCCAGAATTGTCAGGGGTATTGATGGAGATTGATCCAAGTTATTCATTCAAGAACGGTATTAAACTTTGGACAAGCTTGCGCTATTTTGGAAAACAATATGGTAACCCTACTAATGTATTTTACTATGATGGATGGTGGGAAAATTTTGGAGGTGTTGATTATCGTTTAAGTCGTGACATCAACTTGAAATTCCAAGTAACTAACTTCTTAAATCAAGAAGGAGTGAAAGGTAAAATACAGGGTGCTGACCAAATTACCGATGCAACTCCTTTTACTGATCGTACAATCGTTGCTAGTGGTATTCGTCCAAGAACATTTGAGTTAACTTTACAATATAAATTCTAAACAATCAAGTTCTTATTTAAGCGCTCACATAACTTAAATGTACTGTGAGCGCAATAAGAATGAAAACCTTAATTAATTTAAAACACTAATTATTATGAAAAAAATTAAAATGATTTTCGCTACAGCTTTACTTATTTTGGTATCAGTTACAGTAAAAGCACAAGAGAAAAAAGCTGATTTCTTCGTAGGTAAATGGGAATGTTTAACAGTTGGAACTCCAGGAGGAGATGGCAAATCTGTAATTATCTTGAAGAGAAATGAAGAGGGTAAACTTATAGGTTCATTAAGTTCAATTGCCAACACAGGAGGTGACAGTCCTTTTTCAAGAGTAGATGAGAAAGAAAAATCGGTTACAGTATACTTCAAAGCAAATGGATATGATGTATATATTTATTTGGAAAAAGTTGATGACAATCATTTGTCCGGAAGTACAATGGATATGTTTGATACTACAGCTACAAGGGTTCAGGGATAAAACTCTCTTAAAAAGTACATTCAGATTTTAGGGGGCAGCTTCAAATGCTGCCCTTCTTAAAGGTAATACACGGAGCTTAGTTACAGTTCTGTGAGGACTTTTGTTTTCTAATTCCTAGAAGTTTTAATCTAATTTTTTCTGGTAAATCAACTATAACTTTGATTATGTAGTTTCATAATGTTTGTTTCAAAAGATTCAATAATGAAGAACATTAATATAAAAAAAGCTCTTTTTATTTCATTTATCTTTATTTCGATCCATAGTAAAGCTCAAATTAAATTTGATCAGTCTACTTTTTGTAATCCAATAAATTTGAGTTACAGATTTCAACCGGATTTGCCCTCTCGTCGAGAGGCTGCAGACCCTACAATGGTTCTGTTTAAAGGTAAATACTATTTATTTGCATCCAAATCGGGAGGATATTGGGTTTCAGATAATCTTTTGAAATGGTCGTTTGTCACTAGTACTCAGCTTCCATTGGAAGACTATGCACCAACTGCTTTGGTAATGAACAATGTTTTATATTTTATGGCACTTGATCGCCGAATCTATAAAGCAGTGGATCCACTAATAGGGCAGTGGGAAATTGCAAAAGATTCTATGGATATTTATGCTGGTGATCCCTGTTTGTTTCTGGACGATGATGGTCGATTGTATTTATATCATGGGTTAACAAACTCAAAGCCGATTCGTGGTATTGAAATTGATCCAAATACGTTCAATACTATTGGAGATGAAAAAAATCTATGCAATACCAATCCTAAATTAAATGGTTGGGAAAGAACGGGGAACTATAATACGGAACAGAAAAGACCATTTTTGGAAGGTGCTTGGATGACAAAACATAATGGAAAATATTTTTTGCAATATGCTTCGCCGGGAACTCAGTACAAAAGTTATAATGATGGATTGTATGTAGGTGATAAACCTCTAGGACCTTTTGAATTAGCCGATAATAATCCGTTCTCCTATAAACCTGAAGGTTTTGTGTGCTCTGCAGGTCATAGTAGTACTTTTCAAGATAAACATGGTAATACATGGCATATTGTTACCATGTTGGTAGGATTGAAACATAGATTCGAAAGAAGAATTGGAATGTTTCCAGCATTTTTTGACAAAGATGGAGTGTTTTATACCTACACAGGATTTGGAGATTTTCCACATGAAATGCCAAATAGAAAAATAAAGTCCCCTGAAGATTATCAGCCTTCTGCAATGTTGCTTTCCTATAATAAGCCAATAGAAGTTTCATCCCAGATGGAGGGGCATTCAAAGAATTATGCTACTAACGAAAATATTCAGGATTATTGGAGTGCCAAGAGTGGTAATAAGGGTGAGTGGTTATTAATTGACTTACTAGATAAATGTAAAGTAAGCAGCATTCAGATAAATTATTATGATGAAGCCACATCGGTAACAGGTCGATCAGAATCTATTTATTATCAATATTTATTAGAGTATTCTAATGATAAAATAAATTGGAAAACACTCGTAGATAAAAGTAATAATAGAACTGATATTCCTCATGACTATGTGGAATTGCAGGTACCGGTATCTGCTCGTTACATACGAGTAACAAATTACCGTGTTCCTGACGGCAAATTTGCGATTTCTGATTTACGTGTATTTGGAAAAGGCAACGCAAAAAAAGCAAAGCCCGTAGAGTCTTTTTCTGCTGTTAGGGATACTGCTGATGCCTGTAATGTAACATTGAATTGGAAGAAAAATGACAAGGTAACCGGTTATAATATTCGCTATGGGATGTCACCTGATAAGTTATATCAAAATTATCAGGTGCTGGGTTTGGAATCATTGACCATCCATAGCCTTAACTCTTTACAAGACTACTATTTCACAATTGATACTTTTAATGAAGTTGGGATTACAAAAGGGACTACCGTTATAAAAGCTTCTCTAAAAACAAAAAGATAGCTTGAAAACTAACTATTAAGAAAAATATTTATGAAAAAAATAATATTTATAATGTTTTTGTTTAGCATAGCTATTGCAGCAAATGCTCAACAAAAGATTGAAACAATTAATGAATTTTGGCGCTTTGAAAGGAGCGATATTAATTCGGCATCCGATCCTTCTTTTAATGACACGGACTGGAAAGTTGTTAATTTACCGCACACATGGAATGCAGACGACGCTTTGAAAACTAATAATTATTACCAGGGAATTGGTTGGTATAGAAAGAAATTGATAGCCACAATACTTGAAAACAAAAAGTATTGCATTTTTTTTGAAGGTGCATTACAAGATATTCACTTATTTGTCAATGGAAAGGAAGTAGGAAGACATCAGGGAGGTTATTCCGCTTTTAGGTTTGATATAACATCGTATTTGAATAAAGGAAATAAAGCTGTTAATCAAATTGCTGTAAAAGTTGATAATACGCTAAATCCATCTATTGCTCCTGCAGCATTTAGTGCCGATTTTAATTTCTGGGGAGGTATTTATCGCGATGTCTATCTCGAAGAATATAACCAAGTACATTTTCGCAGTGACAATTATGGATCAAATGGAGTATTTATAGAAACTCCAGAAGTAAGTAATGATGCTGCTAGGGTTAAAATCCGAGGGGAAGTAAAAAACGAAGGGCTTAAAGTTTTATCGGTAAAAATAAAAAATGCAATAGTTGATGCTGATGGAAAAACAGTTAATGAAACGACTATCAAGTTAAAAACAGAACCAGGAAAGAATATATCTTTTACAGCACTGTCTGATATAATTAAAGCTCCACAATTATGGTCACCTGATTCGCCATATTTATATAGGGTAACAACTCAAGTGATTAATGAAAAAACGGGTGAAGTACTTGATGAAGTGGGAAATCCATTAGGATTTCGATGGTTTAGCGCTGATACAAAAAAAGGCTTTATGCTTAATGGGAAACCTTTAAAATTGATTGGGGCATGTCGTCATCAGGATTATAAAGGACTAGGTAACGCATTAAGCAACGATTTGAATAGATATGATATCAAACTCATGAAGGACATGGGGGCCAACTATATAAGAATTTCGCATTATCCTCAAGATCCTTCCGTTCTGGAAGCATGTGATAAGCAAGGAATAATAGCTTGGGAGGAAATTCCGATCGTAAATGCTATCACACCTACAAAGGAGTTTTCCGAAAATTGTCGCATTAATCTAACTGAAATGATTAGGCAGCATTACAATCATCCTTGTGTTGTCTTTTGGGGATATTCGAACGAAGTATTAATTAGTGGTTATACTGATGCATTAGGAAAGCTCCATCATGAGCTTGATAGTTTATGTCATAAAGAAGATCCTAGCAGGCTAACGGCCTTAGCTTTTCATTCCAGCCCGGCCTATAATAAAAATGGTCTGGGTGATTTACCTAATATTGTTGGGTGGAACCGTTATGATGGTTGGTATAAGGGGAAAATAAATGATTTTGGCAAATTTCTAGATGATGAAAATGCTAAATATCCAAATCGCCCCTTAATTATCAGCGAATATGGTAGTGGATCAGACATTAGACTTCATAGTTTAAGTCCAGAAGGCTATGATTTTAGCATGGAGTATCAGCAACTTTTTCATGCTTCTTATCTAAAGCAAATACTTGAAAGACCATTTGTAATTGGTTCGTCTGTATGGAATTTTATTGATTTTGGTGTGTCAAAAAGAGGGGAGTCCATGCCTGGTATAAACAATAAAGGACTTGTTCAATATGATCGCCAGCCAAAAGATATTTATTATTTTATGCAAGCTGCATTGACAAAAAAAACTGTACTTTATATTGCATCTAGAAATTGGGCAGATCGTATCGGAACTTCGGCAGCACCAAACGAAAATTTTGTCAAACAGCAAGTTAAGGTGTTTTCTAATTTGCCAGAGGTTGAACTGTTTGTAAACGGTAAATCAGTTGGTAAGCAAAAAATAATTGATTTTACAGCAATTTATGATGTACCTTTTGAAGATGGCGTAAATTTACTTGAAGTAATTTCAGGAACTCACAAGGATGCATTTGAAGTTAATTTCAAAGTTCTTCCTTCCGATTTGCGTACAAGTAAAGACAAAGATCTTGTCGTTGCTGTCAATGCGGGATCCAAATGTTTTTTTACTGATCCTGATAACCGTGTAATTTATCAACCTGATCAAGTTTACCGAGAAGGCAGTTGGGGTGTAATTGGACTTGATTTAAATACTAAAGTAAGGAGTAATTTAAATGTCCCGCAAACAATAAAAGGTACTAGTATTGCCCCGTTATTTCAAACAGCTAGAGTTGGTATGCAAGCATATAAGTTTGATGTTCCCAACGGTCGTTATGAAATAGATTTGCAATTTTGCGAACTTGAGCAATATGAAGCTGGGAAGAGAATTTTTGATATAAATATCAACGGGAAGGAAGTTGCGAAAGAATTTGATTTGTTTGAACATTCGAGTATGCTGACAGCGCTAATCAAAACCTATTCAGTTGAAGTAAAAGATGGGAAGGGAGTTCGAATTGATTTTATTCCAGTGGTAGGGCAAGCTATAATAAGTGGCATTAAGCTAACTAGACTTTAAATAATAGTTGTGAATTATTGCATTTAAAATGAAAAACAAATTTATATATAGTATCTGCCTTTCTTTTTCGTTGCTTCTTGCTATACCAATTCATAGTCAGAATAGTAACGAAAAAAAAATGAATGATTTCATCACTGCATTACTAAAAAAGATGACAATTGATGAAAAACTGGGTCAGTTAAATTTATTAAGCCCAAATGCTGCTACCGGTCCATTTGCGACTAAAAAATATGCGGAGAAACTTAAAGACGGTTCTGGAGGAAATATATTTTCATTAAGTGGCACACCATCAGAGGTTGTTGATAAATTGCGTTTAACTGAGAATACTAGGCTGAAAATACCAACTCTTTCAGGTTTAGATATTATTCACGGCTATAAAACTATTTTTCCCATACCCTTAGGTTTGTCTTGTACCTGGAATTTACCTTTAATTCAACAAACAGCCCGTATAGCAGCAGTCGAAGCTTCGGCAGCAGGTTATAATTGGACGTATTCTCCTATGGTTGATATTTCTAGGGATCCACGATGGGGTAGAGTAATGGAAGGTTCTGGAGAAGACCCATACCTTGGAGGAAAGATTGCTGCGGCTATGGTGAGAGGATATCAGGGGAATGACCTTAAAAATGAAACTTCACTGATGGCTTGTTTGAAACATTTTGCCATGTACGGTGCAGTCGAAGCAGGAAGAGATTATAATACAACCGATATGAGCAAATTGTCCATGTATCAAGTTTATCTTCCTCCATACAAAGCAGCTGTTGAGGCTGGTGTAGGAAGCGTTATGACCTCTTTCAATGAAGTGGATGGCTTGCCTGCAACTGCCAACAAATGGCTTCTTGATGATGTGTTGAGAAAAGAGTGGGGTTTTAAAGGTTTTGTGGTAACTGATTTTGCTTCCATTAGGGAATTAGTGGATCACGGCATTGCCGAAGATTACAAACAAGCTTCTGAACTTGCCATTAAAGCTGGAACGGATATGGACATGGTTAGTGAGTCATTTATTGCGTCATTAAAAAAATCTTTAAATGAGGGAAAAGTTACCATGACAACTATCGATGCAGCTTGTCGCAGAGTACTCGAAGCAAAATATAAAATGGGTTTATTTACAAATCCATATCGAAATTTTGACCCGAATAAGGTGGCAAAAGTAACTTTGACACCAGAAAACAGGAAAACAGCTAAGGAAGCAGCCTTACAATCGATGGTATTGCTGGAGAATTCCAAGAAAATATTGCCTTTAAATAAAGATCTAAAAATAGCTCTGGTAGGACCGTTTGCCGACGATAAAAGCGAAATGTTTAGTATGTGGTCGCCAACAGGGGATTTGAATAGTGTGGTTACAATTTACGATGGGATTAAAAAAATTAATCCAAACATATCTTATGTAAACGGAACACAAATTTCGAATGATTCATTATTGTTGAATTTCACCGGTTGGGCTTTTGATGCAAAAGAACAAAAGAAGTTAATTGATGAGGCGGTTGCTTTGGCATCCAAATCAGATGTTGCAGTAGCTGTTTTAGGTGAAACCAGTGGTATGTCAGGCGAAGCTCATAGTTTAACAAATATTTCTTTGCCAGCGTGCCAGTTAGAATTGTTAAAAGCTTTAAAAAGTACTGGAAAACCAGTTGTTTTGTTGCTAACTAGTGGTAGACCAATGGTGCTTACAGAGGCGCTTCCCTATGCCGATGCTGTTATTGAAATGTGGCGACTAGGAACGGAAGCAGGTAATGCAGTTGCCGAAGTCTTATTTGGGGATTATAATCCATCTGGAAAATTAACCATGACTTTTCCAAGATCAGTGGGTCAGATTCCTATTTATTACAATCATAAAAATACAGGACGACCTTATGCAGGAGGGAGAAAAAGATTTTTCAAATCGAATTATATGGATCAATCCAATAATCCCCAATTCCCTTTCGGTTACGGCTTAAGCTATACCACATTTACTTATGATAAAATTAGCTTAAGTGAAGAAACGCTTACAGGAACCAATAAGACATTAAAAGCAACTATCAAAATTACCAATAGCGGTAAATATGCAGGGGAGGAAACAGTACAACTTTATTTAAACGATCCAGTTGCATCAGTTACCCGACCGGTAAAAGAACTTAAAAATTTTCAAAAAGTTTTTTTACAGCCTGGAGAATCAAAAGAAGTAGCATTTGTATTAACTCCCGAAGATTTAAAATTCTACAACAGTAAATTGAAATGGGATTGGGAGTCAGGCAAGTTTAACCTTTATATCGGCACAAATTCAGAAGATGTAATGCAGGCTTCTTTTGTATGGAAGAAATAGAAATTTGTTTATATGTTTTAAAATAATTGAATTATGATTTATAATAAGAAGACTAATAAGTGGCGCTTTTTGGCTTTTTGGATTATGTTGTTTGCTTTTTTTCAGGTACAGGGAAAGAATGTTGGTTCTGAAAAACAAACGATACCTACTAACCTTAGATGCAATTATTTGGTTAACCCTATTGGAATTGGGAATATATGTACAAATTTATCATGGCAAACAAATGCCTCGGAAGAAAATTGGTTACAAACAGCTTATCAGATTATTGTTGCTACGAGTCCTAAGCATTTAACTGAAAAAGAATGTGATGTTTGGAACAGCGGAAAAATCTTGGGTGGTGAATCAGTATCAATACCTTATGCAGGGCCAAAAATGAAATCCCAAAAAAGATACTATTGGGCAGTCAGGGTATGGGATAACAAGGGCAAGGTCTCGTTGTGGTCAGCAGCTGCTTTTTGGGAAATGGGAATATTAAATAATTCGGAATGGACAGCAAAATGGATTTCATTTACTGATAAAAAGACCATTTCCGATAGGGAAAACGTACGTTGGGTTTGGTTGTCCGATCAGGATGCTCTGGATGTTCCTTCTAAAACGAAAGCATGGTTTCGATTAAAGGTCAATTTTAATGAGTTGCCAAAAATAGCCAGTTTACAAACAGTAGTGCATGGAGATTATCAATTGTTTGTTAATGGTAAATTAGTGGTGGCTAAAACTAAAGCATGGCAAACATTTGAACGTCAGGAAATTTTAGGATACCTCCATAAAGGTGAAAATAACATAGACGTGAAGGTTTCAGCTGTTAGAACTTCTTCGTTTTCACCTTCTACAGGCAAGGCGTTGGCCGGTAATTATGCAACGTTTGCAGCTTTATTTAAAGTTGTGGATGCAAAGGGGACTATTAGTAAATTCAAAACTTCTGACGGCAAATGGTTGGCCAGAAATGATAATAACTCTGAATGGAAATTACCTAAGGTGGTAGGGGAATTAAATGATCCGAATTTTGGACTGGATCCCGGACCACTTGTAGAGTCGGCATCAATGTTCCGTAAAGAATTAAATTTAAATAAAACTTTGGCATCAGCGCGACTTTATGTTGCTGCATTGGGAAGTTATCGAATGTTTATCAATGGTCAGCGTGTTAGTAATACCGTTTTAACACCAGAATTTACCAATTACAATTCACATGTCACTTATCAGACTTATGATATCACTTCTTCATTAAAAAAAGGTAAAAATGTAATTGGTTCATTGTTAGGTGATGGCTGGTTCGGTAGTCCAATGGGATGGAATGGCGAATATGACTTATATGGTCCATCGGCAAATAAATTGTTTGCTGAAATGCACATTAAGTATAGTGATGGAACAACTGAAAAAATTGTGACAGACAAATCTTGGAAGGCAGATGCTTCTCCAATATTATTATCTGAGATATATGCCGGAGAATTTTATGATGCACGTTTAGAGCAGTCAGGATGGGATAAAGCCGGCTTTAATGACAGGAACTGGAATACGGTTAAAGTTGAGGGTGTAAATAATAATAATTTCTTATCAGCACAAGTAAACAATCCTGTAAAAGTTACGATGAAAGTAAAGCCTGTTGAAATTCACAAGACTGCTGAGAACAGGTGGATCATTGATATGGGACAAAACCTGGTTGGATGGGCTCAATTAAAAGTAAAAGGAGAGGCTGGTACTGTAGTAAAAATGAGATTTGCTGAAAAGTTAAGTTCAAAAGATAGTATTTATGTTGATAATCTGCGTAATGCCACGGCTATTGACAATTATGTTTTAAAAGGTAAAGGAGAAGAAGTTTATTCTCCACATTTCACATTTCATGGGTTCAGGTATATTGAAGTGAGTGGTTATCCAGGTCAATTGACAGACGAAAGTATTGTTGTCGAAGTAATCAGTTCAATTGATGATGTGACAGGTTTTGTTCAAACATCCAATTCCTTAATTAATAAAATGTATTCGTTGGGTATTTGGGGACAACGCAGCAACTTTATAAGTGTGCCTACAGATTGTCCACAACGTGATGAAAGAATGGGGTATACAGGAGATGGTCAGGTTTTTTGGAGGACAGGTACTTATAATTTTGATATAGCGGCATTTACTCATAAATGGTTAAAGGACATCACTGACGAACAAACTACGGAGGGAGGTTTCACTAATACGGCTCCTGCGGTACCCAAAAATAACAGAAAAAGTGGTTCACCAGGATGGGAAGATGCCGGAGTAATTGTCCCATGGAGTTCATGGATGCAATATGGCGATAAGAGCATAATAGAAGAAAACTGGTCAGCGATGACTCATTATATGGATTATGTTGCCGCTAAAAGCAGTAAATATATCCGTCCCGGAGGCTATTTAGGTGATTGGCTTGCACCGGACGGAACAACAAAAAATGATCTGATTAGTACAGGACTTTGGGGAATGACAGCTAATATGATGAGCCAGATGGCTGCTGCAACAGGGAGAAATGAAGATGTAAAGAAATATGCTGAATTAAGAGATAAAATTAAGGTTGCATTTCAAACACAGTTTATTGCTGCTGATGGGAAAGTTGGCTCTGGAAGCCAGACTTCGTATGTAATCGCTTTGCATACGGGAATGGTTCCTGATTCTCTGAAAAAAATGGTAACGGACAAATTGGTGAAGTCAATTGAAGAACATGATTGGCATTTGACGACAGGTTTTTTAGGAACTCCTTATTTATTGTTTGCCTTGTCGGAAAATGGAAGAGCGGATGTTGCTTATCGATTATTGCTTAATGAAACTTATCCTTCATGGGGCTATATGGTGAAAAACGGTGCTACAACCTGGTGGGAACGCTGGAACAGTGACAAAAGTGATCCAACAATGAATTCTTACAATCATTATGCCTTTGGTTCGGTAGTGGAATGGGTTTATAGGTCGATGACCGGTATAAATGCAGATCCGGAAGCTCCTGGTTTTAAAAAGATTGTAATCAGTCCGACATTCGATACCTCAGGCAAAATTACAGATGCTAAAGGAGTGTATAAGTCTGTTTATGGAGAGATAACTTCGGAATGGGTGATCCTAAATACCAATACAGCGACCCTAAAAGTTCAAATTCCGACAAATACCACAGCAAAAGTCATTTTACCTGAAAATGTTCACTTGGGTAAAGTGATAAAAGGGGAGTTCTTATCGGGGAAGAGTTCTGAAATGGAAATAGGTTCAGGTTTACATGAATTTGAAATAAAATGGTAATACAAGCAATTCAGCAATTTCAGCTTCGACCAGTAATTGGTACTGAAAAACAAGCGCGCTTAACTTTGCAGGCAGTAAAAGATGCTGGTTTTACGGCTATTGAGCTAAATGGTTTTATGATTAAAAAGATGCCATTGATTGTTCCCCTGATAACTTGGTTTGCAGGAATGCCAATTGGCACAAGCGGACGACTTGATTGGAAAAAGTTGATTGCAGAATCAGGTTTAAAGGTAATTAGCATTCATGAAGATTTGGGTAGTATTTTCAAAGATCCTCAAAAAATTATTGAAGAAGCAAAGGCTTATGGAACTAATTCTATTGTTGTTACAGGAATGTTTCGATATGATTATTCGGATTATAAATCTGTTTGTGAGTTAGCAGATAAATTAAACAGGGCTGGAAAATTATTAAGCGAAGGAGGGGTTCAATTTTTATATCACAATCATAATACGGAATTTAGAAGAGTGGACAATGGCCAAACGGCTTTTCAAGTTTTAATAGAAAAAACCGATGCCAATTATGTGAATTTTGAATTTGATTCTTATTGGGCTCTCGATGCCGGATGTGATGCTGTTCAATTAATGGAGATGCTTGGCAGCCGGATGAAGCTTTGGCACATTAATGATAGAGGAATTCGAATAAAAGGGAAAAAAGGATCAATTCTGAAATCGGATGGGATGGAGTTGGGAGATGGAAATATTAATTTAATTCCATTAATTGAAACAGCAAAGAAGAGTGGGGTTGAGGCCGTGATTTTGGAAACACACAAAAATTGGGTAGATAATTCGCCAATAAAATCGTTTCAGCGCAGTGCTGAATTTTTAAAAAAACATTTAAAATCATAATTAATTGTATATGAAAAAGATACTTTTCATTTTAACATTATGCATTGTTAATAATAGTGTTGCACAAAAACAAAGTTTACCTCATTTAGAGAAGAGTAATGGGAAAACAGATTTTATAGTTAATGGTAAACCATTTTTAATGCTTTCTGGAGAACTGCATAACTCTAGTGCGGGTAGTAGTCATTATATGCGTCCGATTTGGAAACAATTGAAAAATAATAATCTCAATACAGTTATTGCACCTGTTTCTTGGGAATTAATTGAACCTAGAGAAGGGAAATTTGACTTCACGCTAGTGGATAGTATGATCATTGGTGCCAGAAAAGAAAAATTAAAACTGGTGGTATTATGGTTTGGTAGCTGGAAAAATGCCAAATCTACCTATGTACCAGAGTGGATTAAGGGGAATACAACTAAGTATCCATTGATGGAATCCCAAGGCGGAAGAACTTTAAATACGCTTTCAGCTTTTGGTGGAAATACGCTTGCTGCAGATACCAAAGCTTTTTCAGCTTTAATGAGTCATATTAAAAAAATTGATAGCAAAGAGCAAACAGTTATCATGGTACAAGTACAAAATGAAGTGGGAATTCTAGGATCTCCTAGGGATTATAGCGCAACGGCCACTACAGCTTTTGAAGGACAGGTTCCACAGGAATTATTGAATTATCTGGCTAAACATAAAGCATCACTATATCCAGGCTTACTAAAGACCTGGGAGGCCAATGGTGCAAAAATGAAAGGGACTTGGGAAGAAGTTTTTGGAAAAGGCGAAAAGTACAAAGGAGAGGATTGGAAAAACAATTACAGTTTTTATACCGAAGAAATTTTTATGGCTTGGAACTTGGCTAAGTATATTGGTAAAATTACTGAAAAAGGTAAAGAAGAATATGCACTGCCAATGTTTGCTAATGGTTGGATAAAACAACCCAAATCGACTAATCCAGGACGTTATCCATCAGGTGGGCCATTGCCTCAGGTATTAGATATATGGAGAGCTGCCGCGCCAGCTATTGATTTGATAGCTGCAGATATTTATGCTGTAGAAGAATTTGATTGGGTGTGTAAAGAGTTTTCATTGTCTCAAAACCCTTTATTTATTCCAGAAACCACTCCAGATGTAGGTGGTTCTGCCCGTGCGCTTTATGCCTTTGGTAAATATCATGCTATAGGTTATGCACCTTTTGGAATTGATGGTAATGGTTTATTTAACACAGCAGATCTTAAAGACGTATCGCTTAAAAAAGTTTACGAATGTTTGAATAATATTGCGCCAGAGATTAATAAATATAGAGGAACTGAAAACATGACTGGTTTATTTCTTGGCGAAGGAGATACAGATACCAGTGTAGAAATGGGAGATTTCGCGGTTTATATGTCTAGGTTCTCATCTGCTGGTTTGTTTAAAAAAACAGGTGGTCGCTTTGGAATGGCAGGTGAAGAAGATAGAAGCCCTGCCGGATTGGTGATCATAAAATTAAGTAAAGATGAATTCCTTGTAGCTGGTGGTGTAGGAGGAATTCAAATTACGGTTAGTGGTTCTAAAGCCAACACAGCATTTACAGATTATGTTGTTGTAGATGAAATTACATTCGAAAAAGGAAAAATGCAGACGCATAGAATTAATGGTGATGAAACAGCCCTGGGTGGTGCGATTATCAAACCGGGAGAAGTGAAAATTTTCAAGATAAAAGTGTACTCTTATTGAGTTCGTTTTTTCAATAAATTATAGAATGTCTAGTCGTAAAAATGAAATTTTATAAACAATTTTTGATATAGATTAATGTGTTTAAATTGTTGCCAGATGTTTTGTTATGTAAAAAAATAAATGTTGTGATATGAAACTAAGAATGCAATATAAATGTTCGATTATGAGAAAGAACCTGCTTCCAACCTTATTATTGTTTTTTTTGATTTACAGTAACTTAGTAAATGGGCAGGCAAATTTAAAAGAAAAGCAAGGAGTTAAAGATTTAACTAAAAAAGCAGTTGAGTTAAAGGCTTGCCGTACCCAGTTGACATTAAATAATAACTGGGAATTCAAAACTGCTAAAGAGGATTCTTTTTCCAAAGTCAATCTACCGCATACCTGGAATAGTAAGGATGCTTCAGTAGATGGAAGAGAGTATTATCGAGGACTAGGTAAGTATAAGAAAGACTTGGAACTCAACTACCATGAAGATAAAAAAGTATTTCTATATTTTGAAGGAGTTAATCAATTAAGTACTCTTTTTGTAAATGGAAATCTAATTGGGAAGCATTTAGGTGGATATTCTTCATTTGCTTTTGATATAAGTAAATCTGCCAAAAAAGGATCAAATACGATCGATTTGGAGGTAAGCAATCAAGCTGATGATAATATTGCTCCTTTGTCAATGGACTTTACTTTTTATGGTGGAATTTACCGTGATGTTCATCTTGTTGTTACCAATCCGGTCCATTTTGATGTATTAAACAATGGTTCGAACGGAGTTTTGATTGCCACACCCAATGTGTCTGAAAAAACAGCTGATTTCAACATTAGAGCTCGATTGTTAAATGAGACAAATAAGAATAAAAAAGTATCATTGGTTCACCGAATTATTTCATCTAATGGAAAAATTATTCAAACCATTAGTAAGAAAGCAACTCTTTTGGCATCATCGGGTGTAAATGAAATCAGTTTGGCGGGAAAAATGCAGTCTCCAGAACTCTGGTCACCAGATTCTCCGGCAATGTACACGGTTGTTTCTGAAATCAAAGATTTGGAAACAGGAACTATAATCGATCAGGTTGTCAATCCTCTAGGATTTCGATGGTTTACAATGGATCCCGAAAAAGGATTTTTCCTGAATGGAAAACATTTAAAGCTTACGGGTGTCAGTAAACATCAAGATTTTGAAGGGCTTGGAAGTGCCGTTTCCAATGAGTTACTGATTAAAGATTTAGAAATGATCAAAGCTATGGGAGGTAACTGTTACCGCTGCTCTCATTATCCACATGATCCTGCTGTCCTCGATGCCTGCGACCGCCTGGGAATTTTAGTGATAGAGGAAATTCCTCTGGTAAATTCAATTACCGAATCAGATGCTTTTTCAGAGAATTGTCACCAGACAATGACAGAGATGATCACACGTGATTATAATCATCCGTCCATTTATTCGTGGGGACTAAGCAATGAAATTTGTATTTTGGCAAAAGGTCGTATAGGCTCTGAAAGGGGAAATGAATACGATAAATATCTTAACAAGTTGATTACTTCTCTAAATACTTTAGTTAAGTCGCTAGATCCAATTCGATTTACAACACAAAGCATGCACTACAAAACCGACAGGTATGAATCATCAGGAGTAAACAAAATAGGCGATTATATTGGAGCTAACTTATATTTTGGCTGGTACTTCGGAGTATCGGACTCATTGGTTGTCAATGCAAAAAAAATGCAAAGACTATCAGGAAACAAGCCTGTAATGATTTCTGAGTATGGAGCGGGAGCGGATCCCCGTTTGCGTGCAGATAATCCGAGAAGATTCGATTTTTCTTTGGAATATCAAACTCAGATCCATAAAGAATGGTTAAAAAGCATTTGTAAAAATGATTTTGTGGCGGGTTCTTTCGTTTGGAACTTTGCCGATTTCAGTTCGCCTTACCGAGGAGATACCAATCCATTTATAAACAATAAAGGAATTGTTTCGTATGGGCGAATACCAAAAGACGTATTCTATTTTTATGAGGCCGCTTTGGCAAAGAAGCCTGTGATCAACATTGGAATGAAAAACTGGAACTATCACTGTGGAATTGAAAATAGTCCAGGTAGCGCTTCCAAAAAGGTTGTGGTTTATACCAATACGAATGAAGTGGAATTATCGATCAATGGAAATCCGTTGGAACGAAAAAAAGTGGATGACTTTTCGGTTGAATGGAATGTTCCTTTAAGAAAAGGCAAAAACTTGATTGAAGTCTCGGGTTTCGCTTCGAGTGGAGAAATTGTAAAAGACTTTCATGTGCTGGATTTTAATCTGGTACCATCTGATTTACATCAGATGAAAGCTGGGGATATAATCAGGGTCAATGCTGGAAGTTCCTTGTATTTCCTTGATGAAGAGGAAAAAGCTGTTTGGATGCCGGACCGGGAATTTACTAAAGGAAGTTTTGGTTTTATAGGCGGAAAATTTCTAATCAACCAAAATGACCGAATCGATTATCGAGAAGGCATTGCTGAAAACATTAAAGAAACTGAAAAAGATCCTTTGTTTCAAACTCAGCGTATTGGGGCTGATGCCTTCAAAGCTGATGTTCCATCAGGTCAGTATGAAATAACATTCTGTGTGGCAGATTTATCTATAAAACCCAAAAAAACGGTTTATGAATTAGGGAAGGATGATGAAGTCAATAAAATCAATTTATCCGGCAGTACGGACTTTGATATTTCAATCAATGGACAAACTATAATTGAGAATCTAAATCCAAAGAAAATAAAAGGAGAACTTACAGCCTATGAGTTTTCAACCATACTTTATACAGATGATGGATTAAATATAGATTTTATTGCCAAAAACGGTATTGTGGGTATAAATGGTATAAAAATTCAAAAAATCAAATAATTTTTTGAATATCAATTCAAACATATATGAATATTAAAATTATTAAAATAATCGCGGTTAGTATGTTGATGGTCAGTCTTTCTGTGTCTAAAATGGTAGCTCAGAATCGTATTGATAGAATTTGTAAAGCGTTTGACGAAAATTGGTCATTCAAAAAAGACAATATAATGGCCGGCCCTGAAAAGGTTTCATTTGATACTTCTTCTTGGCGAAAAGTGAATGTTCCTCATGACTGGAGTATTGAAGATTTACCCAATCAAACACCTGGAAGCATTATTGGACCTTTCTCCAAGGAAGCGGTTAGTGGTCATCATACAGGATATACAGTTGGCGGGACGGCATGGTATCGAAAAACGTTTACCTTAAGTACGCTTGAACAGGAAAAAAATGTGTATATCCTATTCGATGGGGTTTACATGAATTCGGATGTTTGGATAAATGGACATCATTTGGGAAATCACCCCAATGGGTACACTTCTTTTTATTACAATCTGACTCCCTATCTTTTGCCGTCAGGTAAAGAAAACGTGATTGCAGTTCAGGTAAAAAACGAGGGGGTCAATAGCAGGTGGTACACAGGTTCGGGTATTTACCGTCATGTATGGCTCTATATTGTAAATCCAATTCATGTGGATGTTTGGGGTGTAAATGTTTCCACGCCAAAAGTTACTTCTTCTTTAGCAGAAGTTCAATTGACTACTACTATTTTGAATGAAGGCAAAACAAATAAGGAAATTACATTAAATACTAATTTAATTGATGCCAAAGGGAAAATAGCAGGTACAACAAAAAGTAATGTCATGCTTGCTACCAATGGCAAAACACAAGTCAACCAAAAAATTAATATTGTCAATCCAAAACTTTGGTCTCCTGAAACGCCTCAATTATATAAAGCGCAAACAACAGTATTTGTTGATGGCAAACAACAGGATAATTTAATAACGACTTTTGGAGTTCGTGATATTAAAATTGATGCAAAGCAAGGGTTGGTTATCAATGGGAGAAGAGTGATATTAAAGGGGGGGTGCATTCACCACGATTACGGTCCTTTGGGTTCAGCGGCAATTGACCGCGCTGAAGAACGCAAAATTGAGTTGTTGAAAACAAATGGATTTAATGCCATACGTTGCAGTCATAATCCTCCTTCGCAAACGTTTCTTGATATATGCGACCGAATGGGTATGTTGGTCATTGACGAGGCTTTCGATATGTGGTTACGCTCAAAAACTACTGACGACTATCATTTATATTTTGAAAAGTGGTGGAATAAGGATTTGACCAATATGATTCTTCGGGATAGAAATCATCCTTCAATTGTTTTGTGGAGTATCGGTAATGAAGTACCAGACCGTGCCGATTCTACTGGTTTGGCAACCAGAAAAAAGTTAGTGCAGAGAGTCCGTGAATTGGATCCGACACGTAAAATAACCGAAGCTATTTGTCGCACTCCTCAATGGGATAAAAAAACGCCAGCAATATTTCAAGATTTGGATGTGGCGGGATACAATTATCAATTCGAAAAATATGAACCGAGTCATAAAGAATTTCCTGATCGCGTTATTGTTGGAACAGAAACTTTTGCTGAACAGGCATTGGAGAATTGGGAAATGGTAAAAGCAAATCCTTATGTTTTAGGTAGTTTTGTTTGGACAGCTATTGATTATATTGGTGAAGTGGGGTGTGGTATTTATGGATATACGACAAAAAAGGATGAAATGATAAATGTGGAATGGCCTACATTTACTGCAAAATGCGGTGATTTCGATATTACAGGAAACAAGAATCCGGCTTCCTATTACAGAGATGTGGTTTGGGACAGAAGTAAAATTGAGATGTTTGTCAAAAGTTCTAAGCCAGAGAATATGTTTTTGTTTAAAACCCGTTGGGGGTGGTCTAATGAACAAAAAAGTTGGACATGGCCTGGAAAAGAAAATCAAAAAATGAATGTGTCTGTTTACACCCGATGCCAGACCGTTAAACTAGAACTCAACGGTAAGCTTATTGGTGAACAAAAAGTTCCAGATAAATCAATCACCGTAACCTTTGAACTGCCTTACGAACCGGGAACATTAGTCGCAAAAGGTTATATGGATGGTAAAGAAGTTGCATCAACAGTTCTTAAAACAACCGGTCAGCCAGTAGCTATTCGTTTAAAAGCCGATCGAACAAAAATAAAAGCGAATCCTAATGCTTTATCCTATGTTTCGGTTGAGGTTGTAGATGCCGGGGGCAATGTTGTGCCTTATACAGATAATATCGAAATCAACTATACAATTTCAGGTAATGGTGAGATAGTTGGTGTAGGCAATGGAAACACTGAAGATTTGTCAAGTTTCCAACAACCAAATAAGAAAGTGTTTCAGGGTAAGGGGCAGGTAATAATCAGGCCGAAGGGAAGTTCAGGCAAGATTGAGCTTAAAGCCAGCGCAAAAGGTTTGGAAGAAAATTCAATAGAGATTCTAACTATATAAAGCAGATTGTTATGAGAAAAATAATGGTTTTGATGCATGTTTTGTTTGGGTGTACAATTGTTTTTGGGCAAGGAAATGAAAAAGTTGACAAAAAGCAAACGACATTTTGTAACCCTATGGATATAAATTACCGGTTTCAACCCAGGGGGATAATGGCATACAGGGAAGCTGCGGATCCCATGATAACACAATATAAAGGGAAATATTTTTTGTTTGCTTCTCATTCTGGAGGATATTGGTATTCGGATGATATGCTTGATTGGAAATATATCTCTATTAAAAGCTTGCCTATTGAAAGATATGCTCCTGATATTCTAATCAAAAGGGATACTGTTTTTTACACTTCATCTATCAAGAAAAAAGAACATATTTATTACAGTACGAATCTTTTTGAAGATAGCTGGAAGCCAATGGAGCAGATATTTCCTCTTACATATTCAGATCCACATTTTTTCAAGGATGATGATGGCAAAGTTTTCTTTTATTCAGGTTCTTCGGATATTAAACCAATATTGGGGGTTCAACTTAATAATAAATTGCAGCCGATGGGAGAACCTGTTACTGTTATACCACACAATAGTACTGATAATGGTTGGGAAGTAGTTTATGATATAAACCATAAAGAAAAGGACGGCTATAATGAAGGGGCTTGGATGACAAAATACAATAACAAGTACTATCTCCAATACGCTGGCCCTGCCACGCAATCAAAAACTTACGCTGATGGGGTATATACGTCAGATTCACCCCTAGGGCCTTTTAAATATGAAGTGTACAGTCCATTTTGTTATAAACCAGGTGGATTTGTTGGAGGTGCAGGGCATGGCTCGACCTTTCAGGATAAATATGGGAATTACTGGCATACATCAACTTTGTTAATTGGTAAACGTAATTATATTGAAAGGCGTATAGGGCTTTTTCCGGCTTGTTTTGATAAGGATGGAGTACTACGAACTTTTACTGCATTTGGTGATTATCCTACCGTAATGCCCGATAGGAAAATTAATTTCGAAAAAGAGAGCCTTTTTAAAGGATGGATGTTATTGTCTTATAATAAAAAAGCTTCTGCGTCTTCCTCTATGGAAACGTTTCCAATTGCAAATGCCTTTGATGAGGATATTAGAACTTGGTGGTCGGCCAAAACAGGAGATAAGGGGGAATGGTTGAGCGTAAAATTGGATGATGAAGTAACCATAAATGCTATTCAGATGAATTTTGCTGATAACGATTCTCAGATAAGAAGTGACAGTAAAGTTGATCTTCCATATTGCTACCGAATTTTAGCTTCTAATGACAAAAAAATATGGAAAGTAGTCGTTGATAAAAGCAACAACACAAAAGATGCTTGCCATGAATATGTAGAATTAGCAAAACCAGTAAAAGCAAAATATATAAAGATTGAAAATGTTAAGGTCCCAGATGGGAAATTCTCAATCTACGATCTTAGAATTTTTGGGCTTAAAAACGGTAAATCACCCTTAGAAGTCAAAGGTTTAGAGGTTACTCGAACGGAAGATTCTCGTAAGGCCATTATAAAGTGGACACAAGATAAATCAGCAACGGGCTATGTCCTAAATTATGGTGTAAATAAAGATAAACTTTATTCATCTTATATGGTGTATGGTAGTGATTCAATTGAACTCACAGGCTTAAATAAAGATATTGCTTATTTTTTCAGTATCGATGCATTCAACGAATCGGGAATAACTAAAGGAACAAAAACTATTACAGTTAAGTAGTTTTTAAAAGATAACTTGATAAAAGATGAATAATCATTTAGTCTTATATAGTTAAAAATCAATAGAGATTATTTTTTGTTTTCTCCCTTGGATCATGATTATAATCCAGGCGGTAATCTATTGCCTTATCCAAAATAAGACGTTGCAAAAATGATGATGGCTTAATTGTAAAAATATATGGCAAAAACATTGTAAAAAAAGTAAAGTTGAAGTAATAATAGAGCAAGAGATTTTTTTTCAAACCAGGAAAAAAATCAAGAATATATGTATTGATACTAGAAATAGATCAGTTTATCTTAAAGAAAATCTGTTTAATATAAAAGTCATAATTAGGAAAATATGAAAGTTCAAGACAAAGTAATTTTAGTAACAGGTGGAGGAAATGGAATAGGACGGGAATTAGTTCTTCATCTACTTTCAAAGAAAGCAAAGGTAATTGCAATAGATCGAAATAGGTCAGCATTGGAGGAAACTGCGGTTATAGCTGAAAAGTTAGGCTATTCATTAAAAACATTTGTTGTAGATATAACGAACAAGAATGATGTTGAAGCATTGACAGTAGATGCAATTGCTCATTATGGTTATGTAGACGGTATAATTAATAATGCCGGGATTATTCAACCTTTTATAAAACTTAACGATTTGAGTTATTCTGAAATAGAGCGAGTAATGCAGGTAAATTTGTATGGAACTCTATATGTAACAAAGTCTTTTTTGCCTCATCTTTTAACTCGTCCTGAGGGATATATAGTTAATATTTCAAGTATGGGAGGTTTTCTTCCAGTGCCAGGTCAAACTATTTACGGAGCAACTAAAGCAGCTGTAAAATTATTGACAGAAGGTCTAAATTCAGAACTTTCCAATACAAATGTTAGGGTTTCTGTAGTATTTCCAGGGGCTATTCGTACAAATATAATGGGGAATTCAGGCCTTTCTGTGGAGGAAAAACCAATATCTAAAGCGGAAGAGAGAATCCTAACATTGCCTTCAAAGGCCGCTAAAATTATTGTGGATGGGATCGAACGCAATCGATATCGCATATTTGTGGGTCTCGATTCAAAGTTTGTTGATCTATATTATCGATTAGCTCCAAAATCTGCAGCAGCATTTATATGCAAAAAAATGAAAGGACTGATAAAGTAACTTATTGCCAGTTTGAATGATTCCGAAGTGTGAGTGTTAAAAGGATTAAGAACATTAAAAGGAACAGATGAAAGCAAATCAATTAGCAGAATTAAATCGGAAAGTGGCTTTAATAACAGGAGGAGCAGGAGTTCTGGGAGCTGGAATGGCTAGAATATTGGGGCAATATGGTGTTGTTGTTGGGATTATGGATTTAACAATTGAAGGTGCTGAAGCTGCGGTTAATATCATTAAAAAGGATGGGGGTGAAGCTTTTGCTGTCAAAGCCAACGTGTTAAATAAAGAAGAGCTTGAAGCGGTTGGCAATTTTATTATTGAAAAACATGGGAGGTTAGATATTCTAATTAATGCTGCTGGTGGAAACATGCCAGGAGCCACTATTGGACCAGATCAGGCTATTTATGATATGCAGTTGCCTCATTTGCAAAAAGTTCTGGATTTGAATATTATTGGTACTATGCTGCCAAGTCAAGTGTTTTCGGAAATCTTTTCAAAGCAAAAATCCGGAATCATAATTAATATTTCTTCAGCTTCGGCGCAAAGACCGCTTTCCAGAGTTGTTGGTTATTCAGCATCTAAAGCGGCTATTGATAATTTTACTAAATGGATGGCGGTTGAACTAGCTGGTAAATATGGTGATGGAATTCGTGTTAACGCAATTGCACCAGGTTTCTTTATTGGAGAACAAAATAGAGCCTTACTGTTGACACCGGAGGGGAATTTAACTCCAAGAGGAGAAAAAATTATTGAGCATACACCAATGGGAAGATTTGGTGTGCCAGAGGATTTAGATGGTGCATTATTGTTCTTGTGCAGTAATATGTCAACTTTCGTTACTGGTATTGTTCTTCATGTTGATGGTGGTTTTGGTGCTACAAGTATTTAATTAATTTAAAAGGGATAAAAAATGGAACAAACGGGAAAATAAATATACCTAATGAGCTTGTACAGTTGCTGATGCAAAATAAGCTAGTGTAAATGGAATTGTGACCGCTTTGCGACGAAATGGTAAATAGCTCTAAACTATTACTTTTTAATGTAAATAAGTTTGACGCTTTTGAATTATTTGTTTTAAATGGCTTGGCACACAATATATATATAGAGAGAAACTCAGAAAGCAAAAGTAGCTTTTGAAAAGTTGATTGATGCAGATAAAATAAAATGGCAACTGAATATGATTGCTGACTTACCGGACATTGAAGAATCTTATACGGTTAAAGATTTTATTAAAGTACTCCAATATCATATGTATTTTGTAGAGTATAGGTTTCAATAGAGTAATTGCGACGGTTTTTAATCAGTAGATGGAATGTTTTAGATTATTAGAAAATGCGGGTACCTGAAAGGTATTTATTGAGAATGAAAAGAAAAATAATATTGCACGCTGCGGAACTTTTCTTAAAACGTGGTTTTAAAACAGTAACTATGGAAGATATAGCTAAGAATACGGGGGTTTCAAAAAAAACACTATACAAATATTTTGAGAACAAAGAATTACTTGTAAGTGAGAGCATAGAAATTATTCATACATCGCTGAGTGATAACCTTAATTCAGTATTGGGAAAGAATTATAATGCGATTGAGGAAAATTTTCAGATTCAAAAAATATTCAAACAAATGTTTAGTGCAAGTAGTTCTTGTATTGTTAATGAATTGAAAAGTTGTTATAGCGAAGTTTATACTGGTATAATTGAAAAAGAGATGTATGAATTTCAAAAAATTTTCAGGCAAAATATCGATAAGGGAATAAAGCAGGGACTATATAAATGCGATATTAATTATGAATATTGTAAGTTTTTTTACTCTACACTGGTTTTTAATTTGGACAAAAATAATACTTCTCAAACAGTAATAGACAAACTTGAGATTCAAGCAATGGAGTATCACATTAGAGCAATTGCTACTGCCAAGGGAGTTTTGGAACTTGAGAAACAATTAAAGTATTTAAAAAAGGAAGCCTCAAGAAATAACTTGTTGTTTTAAAACGGACACAATGTATTCAAAATTGAAATCATTTTATGAATTAAGCATCAATACAAAGGTTTCTTAATTAAGATGTTTTGATCTTAAGATGAGTTTAAATCTTATTTTACAGAAGAATAAATTTTAATCAAATGAATTAAAGTAATAATTAACCCCTAAACTAAAATAAATTATGAAAAACGTTACTCTTATGTTTTTTTTTCTTCTAATGTTTTGCAACGTTAATGCGCAATTTGGTACTGCACCAATTCTTAACGGGATTGATCTTAAATCAGGAAAAGATAATGATGATTCTGAAGCGTCCACAGAAGCAAAAGTTAATTTGCCAAAAAGTATAATCAGCACAAGTGCTGAAATACGTACTTATCATACCGATAAAGCTCTCAGTGAAATGTCCAAAGGGATGTTGGTAGACCTATATATAGAGCATTTGAAAGTTGTGATAAAAAAAATGCCTCGTATTGCTTTGGCAACTAAGCCTGGGGTTACGATGGTAGATTTAGGTATTCCTGACAGTGTAGATAATAGAAGGATGTTGGAAATAGAAGATGAAGCAACAGAGTCGTATTTAGAAAACAGCATAAGTTTCTTAAAAAATATGCTTCCTTTTGCCGATAAGGAAAAATTAGTGACTATGGTTTTGTTTTATGAGCAAATGATGAAGTCATTGCGTGAAGTTGGTCAACAATAAAAAATAAAAGCATTTATAAAAGAGCTGAAAAAGTAATGTTATTGAAGAGAAATCTATTTAATCAATCTAACGATTTATCTGGATAATAAGTAGATTGTTACTATTTAATATGAATATGGACAATAAATTTTATGGGTGCATAATTGGGCTAATTTGCATGTTGCTCACATTTACAGGATATATCCTTTTTTAGCTAAGTATGCTCTGATTTTAAAGGTACCTGGAAAAGTTTTTTAGCTCAGTATTAAATTCTAATTATTCTGATTCAGATGCTGATTGAGCCAAAGTATGAGATTAAAATTGATAAATATATCAGTCTTTGTTTTGAGAAAAGTTGACAAAGAGTAGTTTTTTTAGACTGCATCTTTGAGGTAGTTACAATTAGTTGGTTGGTTGTTGGGTTCAGCTTATGCCATAGCTGGAAATTCGATGACTGTAAAAGGGGGGGCTTAGTAAAGCATCCCCTTTTTTATGGGCTCTTTTTAAAGAGGTATCAAATTTTCAGAGGTTAGCAATAGGTATAAATCGAGGAAATCAGCATAGCAACGAGAAATAATATTTACTTAAAGAAATATTTGAAAACGAAAGAGGGTTTCAACTTATCACCACATTGGATGTAAGGAGGTTTACTGTTCTTAAATATTCAATAAAAAGGAATGAACCTTGTATTAGTTAGGTAGCTTTCCCTGTCTAATGTCATGAGATTAAAGATTGTACATCGCTAAGAATATATAGTAAATACAATTAGAACTCTTTTAGAAGAGCTTATAAAGCACCTTCATCCGCAAAGGAGTAGTAAGATTCGGGGGTGATAATCAGGGAATCCAAAAGTGTAATATCGAGTAGTTTCCCGGCTTCTTTAACTTTTTGAGTAATTTGCCGATCTGCTTCAGAAGCATTTAGCTGTCCGGAAGGATGGTTGTGGACAATCATTATAGCTGATGCTTTGGCTTTGAGTGCAGCTGAGAACACTAGGCGGACATCTACTACAGTGCCGCTAATTCCTCCAGAGGAAAGTTCGATGATTCCGAGGGCTCTGTTGGCCTGGTTTAGGAATACTACTTTAAATTGTTCCAGCCCCATCTGTTCGAGGTCTCTTGACTTCGCACTATAGCATCTTCCAAACCCTATTTCTTTTCTACTAACTAGAGCTTATCAATATTGTCTTTTTAGTATTTTACGGTTTAAACTACTTACGGGTATTTTTTTTTAATTGCCAGTTTTCATTTTTGATTTCGTAGACAAAATTTAATCTCGGAGCCTCCCCGTAATAGGCAACTTCCTGTTCTGCAATTTTTTCAGCACCAAGACGACCAATAGCAATCTGTGAGCGTATATTGTCTGCTCCGATATGGAAATATACTTTTGAAACAAATTGAAATACATAATCCAACATCATTGCCTTAACCATAGCATTTATGCCCTTGCCCCAATATTTCACACCATAGAAAGTATAACCGATTAATATGCTATTTTCTTCTTCATTATAGTCGTAAAACCGAGTACTCCCTATGACTTTTTTTGTCGCTTTATCTACAATCTTAAACGCTCCCTTGCTTTGCATCGCCCCATCAAAGAAAGTTCTGAACACCTCTTTTTTCCACCTGTCTTTATTAGGGTGTTGTTCCCAAATTTTGGGGTCTAAAGCTGCTTCATACAAAACTTCGAAATCCTTTTCTTCCAATGGAAAAAGAACTGTTTCTTCGTTCTTTAATATAGGTTGGATATCTAAGTTCATATTACTTCTTTTAATTTTTTTTTCATCATTATATCTGTCTGTTCATCATCGCCCAACCTGAAAATGTGCTTGTCAAATTCTACAAAACCATTTTTTTGATAGAAGCGTATGGCTCTTGGGTTTTCTTCCCAAACCCCTAACCAAACGTAGTGAGCGTTTTTCTGATGGGCAACCTGCATCGCCTTTTCGTAAAGGACTTGTCCCACTTTCTTACCATGATAGTCTTGCAACACATAAATCCGTTCGATTTCGAGTGCTTTATTGTCTTGCAATTCGGTCTGTGACTGTCCGAAGTTGAACTTCAAATACCCGATTACTTCATCATCGAATAAAGCAAAGTAAAATTCTGAAGTTTCGTTGCCCAGTTCCGCAGTGAGTTTTTCTCTGGAAAAACCCTCATCCAGATACTTTGCCATATTTTCTTTAGTATTACTAGCCGAAAATGTTTCAAAAAATGTCTGTCTGCCAATTTTTTGAAGCTGTTCCATGTCGTTATCCGTTACTTTTTTAATTTCTATATTTTCCATTATTTTTTTAGTTTTTTACATTCTTGATAAAATCCGCCAGTTCTTTCTCAACTGCATTCTCACTACTTTCCAGATGGTCAATTATGCGCTGTTTTTCAATTTTAGTTTTATTCTGGCTCAATTTTTTTTGTCCTTGCAGGTCGGTCACCTCTAATTCAAATGCTACAATACCTCGCATCATACCTTTTTTAAACTTATCGGAAAGGTTTTGCCATTGTTGCATATAACCTTTTTCATAAAACTGTATCATCTGCTCCAGAGCTTTGAGCTTTGCAGCTTCTTCTGTAAGAATCTTTGCCTTTCCATAGGCGTGTACCGCAATGTAATCCCAAGTAGGCACAGTTTCAAGTTTGTCATAGTGGGCGGGCGAAATATAGGCGTGAGGTTCACCGAATATGATTAAAGAAGTATTTTCTTCTATATATTTGGTCTGCTCATTGCCAATGGCAAAATGAGAGATTAAAAATAAATCTCCATTTCTATCATCTATAAAGAATGGTAATTGTGTGGCAATTGGAATATTGCCATTTACGGTAATAATTGTGGCAAAGCTATATTGCCTCATGAAGGCAATTTTATCTACATCATTCTCAAACCTGAAATGATTGGGTATATACATAATATCTAATTATTTTTTCCATTACAAATTTATCGTTAAATTGGTTTATATTTATAGTCCAATTTTAATATTATGAATAGTCCAATTTTAATTACTCTTTTCCGAAACATAAATATTGATTATTCTGCTAGTCGGTCTGTTTATCTGCAACTTGCGGATGCCATCCTGTCATTTATCAAAAGCGGGAAACTTCATTCGGGAGAGAAACTACCAAGTTCACGCGAAGTTTCTGATTTGCTGAATATAAATAGAATTACGGTTTCTAAGGCTTATGAAGAATTACAGATGCAGGGGTGGCTGAAAAGTTTTGTAGGACGTGGTACTTTTGTTTCGTCCCATATTCCCGAAATCGAACCAAAATCTTTGAATACAGCAACAGTCCAGAAGGCGCAAAAGGAGGCGGGGTTCAGTTTCACTCCTTGCAATTATTTATATAATAGTTTTTCTTTAGTAACTTCTGAACTTCATTTAGACGATGGTTTTCCCGACCCTAAATTAGCTCCTATAAAAGAATTATACAGAGCATATCGCAGCCAACTTTCAAGAGGAGGGCTGTATCATAAATTTGGTAGTTATAGCGATCCTGTCGGCTCTGATTTTTACCGGGAAGCACTATCAAATTATCTGAATGAAACGCGAGGATTAAAAACTGTAGCAAATAATATGCTTTCAGTAAGAGGTACCTTAATGGGAATTAATCTGGTATGTAATGGATTAATTAATGTTGGAGATGTTATTGTCTCTGGTGTACCGGGATGGCAGAGGGCAGAGCATAATTTTATCCACGCAAAGGCAAATCACATTACTATACCTGTAGACGAAAACGGTTTGGTGGTAGAAGAGCTTAAAAAGATTTGTAGAAAAAAGAAAGTAAGAATGGTCTATGTGACGCCCCATCATCACTATCCTACAACCGTTTCATTACGAATTGATAGAAGATTGGAACTGCTTCGGCTTGCTAATGAATATGGATTTATAATTTTTGAAGACGATTATGATTTTGATTTTCACTATAAGCACCGACCATTATTACCACTTGCAAGTGCCGATGAAAATGGAATGGTTATCTACTGTGGTTCGTTCAGCAAAAGTTTTTCTCCGGCTTTCAGAATGGGTTATTTGGTTGCTGCTGAAAATGTTATTCAACATCTTGCCAATGTCCGTATTTTATTAGACAGACAGGGGGATCACATTTTAGATAATGCAATGGCTGAACTTTTAAATGACGGCACTATACAACGTTATCTTCGAAAAACTTTACCTATATATGAACAAAGACGAAATTTATTTTGTGAGTTATTGAATAGTGAGTTAAAACATATCGTAAATTTTACTGTACCTGAAGGCGGTATGACAGTTTGGACTGAATTTGATAAGTCAATCAATCTCGAAACACTGGCAAAGCAAGCGGGTCAGAAAGGATTATTCCTGTCGAATGGTATGGCACACCGAAATCCTGACTATACAGTTAACGCTATACGTTTAGGTTTTGCATCCTCTTCTACTGAAGATCTAACAAAAAGCGTGGATATTCTAAAAGGATTGGTTTAACTTTAATTTTACTGTATCAAATGTTTTAACTTCGGGTCGTTCTTAATGCCTCCCATTTCACTTTCCACGATATGAATAATATCCAAACTGTATTGTACAGCTATAATAGATTTAATTTCATAGTGAATCCAAAAGTTTAATATCCAGTAGTTTTCCGGCTTTTTTATTTTTTTGGTAATTTGTCAATCGGCTTCCGAGGCAATTAGCTGCCCCGAAGGATGGTTGTGGATGATCATTATTGCCGATGCTTTTCCTTTGATTGCTGCAGAGAATACTTGACGGATATCTACAATAGTCCCACTAATTCCTCCTGAGGAAAGTTTAATAATTCCAAGGTATCTGGGGGCTTGGTTTAGGAATAATACTCTTCTTCGGAGGATTTGATTTGAGGTCTTTGGGATGCTTTAATTTTGGTTCTGTAGAGGAGTTCGATTTCCGATACGGCTCAAACTTTTCGGGTTCATGCCAAGAAAAGAGGCGATGTATTGCATCGGAACATTCTGTAATTCTTCGGGCTGCTCTTCCAACAGTTTTAAATATCGTTGTTCTGCTGTTAGTGTAGCCAACTCTTTTGAGCGTGTTTCATTATAATATAATGACTGTTGAAAAACCAAAATGCTAAAGTCTCTAAATGCAGGACTCTGTTGAATAAGCTCCTCTATCCGACTTAGTAATACGTAATAATTCGCACTCGGTAATGCATTCTAGAATTTCATCAGATTTTTTCTGATTCACAAAATTGGAATAAGAGGTAATGAAACCAGGAGGACAATTGATATGTGTGGTTACTTCATCATTTTTATCATTATAATGGAATAAACGGACAAATCCTGAAATTATTAAATACAGATACCTGGGTACTTTTCCTTCTTCTTCAAGGATACTATTTTTAGGATAGAGTACTGGTTCAAAATATTGAATGCACAAATCCTTCTCCCAATCAGAAAGTGTAAACCTTTGCGCAATAAGCTGGATAAGTTGATTCTGCATAGGACAAAGGTAAAAAATATGTAGTCGAGACTCAATGCTGAAATGAGCTTTTTTAAATCATTTAAACTTTAAGGTTCTACACCAAACACGGCTACCCAAGCCCATTGATTTACATATTCTTATAGTGACTATTTAAAGTCTTTAAATTCAAGGCATAATAGTACTATTTTAGTGTGCAAGGAGAAGATAACATCAGAGGCTTGGCAAAATTATAGAATTTATGAGAGTAATTGAACTATAAAACAATTGAAGAATTTATTAAACTAACTAATTATAAAAATGTAGCTTAATTTTTTCTCCAGTTTTTGTTTGCATATCCATAATGTATGCGCTAGCGAAAAATGTAGATAAAGTTAAAGGGCATTTTAGCCCCTTATTTTTTTAAAATCTCATGTTTAAAGTTTAAGAAAATTTTAAAAATTTGCTTAAACTTTTTGTGTGGAAAAAGTATGAAGTCCCACTTGGGGTTGCTGTAATTTATATATCCCTTTTAACTGATGTTTTTTTCCATATATGTTGTACCTTGTACATCATTGTTAAAATACGGTTTTATGTCGTAGAATCCAATAGAATAATAAAGTTGTTTGGCTCTATGAAGAGTTGGAATAACTTCAAGTCTAATTTTATTGTAGCCTAAGTCGTGTGCCTTTTCTAAAGCCTTTTGTAGAAGTGTTATACCAATTTTATGTCCCTTATGAGAATCCTTTACATAAAGCCTTTTTAACTCTGCAATTTCAGTATCTAATTTTCTTACTCCGACACATCCTATAATTTCGCTATCCTCTTTTGCAAGAATAAATGCTCCTTGAGGAGCAGTATATTTTTGTTCCATGCTTGAGAATTCGTCAGGTAAATTCATATAAGTAAGGTCAATTTTAAGCGTTTCTAAATATTCAGTAATAATGATTTTGCTTTGAAGAAAATCTTTGTGGGCTGTAATCAAATGGTAAGTGATATTTTTTTTCATTGTTTTTTTTAAAGATAGAATAAATCATACTATCTATTCGATTTCTGATTTTTAAAAGTTACCAGATTGGAACTTCTCTGATAAATAAAAGCGATTGCATTATTGCCATTTTTCTTAATCAATCAGACAATTAAAGGTTCTTTTTGCGGCAATAACTGCTCCCTCCATATATCCAGCAAATTCAGAAGATGTTTCCGTACCGCAAAATAAAAGTTTTTCATTTAAGTAATCCTTTTGTAATAAAGGATGCCCATTATTTTGATGTGGTCTTTGAATTATCGGATTGCCTGAAAGTACAAACTGGTCATTCCAAATTTTATCAAAGTAACTTATAGGCTGCAACGCTTTATTTCCTATTAATTCTTCTAATTGACGCAGTACAAATTCTTTTCGGACTTCCTGGCTGTATGACGCTGCTCCGCTATTTAAAAAACCGGTAAAACCGAATTTATCTTCTTCGAAATTAGTATGATCATACATCTCTACAATGATCCCAGCATGGCTATACAGCATGCCGGAGAAACCTTCCTTTCTCCAAAACGGTTCGGAATATTCTAAAGTAAATTTAATTGCTCCGGCCATCCAGGTTTGTACTGTTGGAAGAATTTTAATTAGGGATTCATCTAAAGTAGAGGGGAATTTAATTTGTGAAGCGGTTAATTGTGGAGGTAAGCAGACTATTACTTTATCAGCTTTAAAAATCTCATTATTTGAAGTTGTAATATTTATCGAATTACTCTCTTCAATTATACTTGTAACTTTTCTATTTAGAAGAATATTTTTGCCGTCTAATTTTTCAGCTAAGGTACTTATTATTGATTGTGTTCCCCCTGCAATTCTATAAGAAGGCGTTTCAGATTCCGGAACATCAAATTTTTGGGGAGGTTCAAATGACTTTGTTTGAAAAAGGGATATGCCTTTAGAAAATTGTGGAAATTTTTCAAGTCCAAGTTCATTTAATAATGATAACAAATTCAGGTGTAAGTCCGAGAACCATGTTGCACCTAATTCTAGCGGCGTTTCCAATGTACCTTTGACTGTCTGTATTCTTCCGCCAAGCCTATCAGAAGCTTCTAAAATAGTCGTATTTATATTATTTTTTGATAAAAAGTAGGCTAAAGCAAGACCACTTAAACCTCCTCCAATTATAATTATATTTTCATTCTTTTTCATAATGCGAAATTCATATTTTAGAACAAATTAAGAGGTAAAAAAACAAGAAAAAGTATGGTACTTTTCTGCATTCTTCATCTAAGTTGAAACAAATAAAATCATTTTAGAAGGCTTTATATTAAATTTGCAGCACTAAATAGGTCTATATATATATATTCAATAATCATGGAAAAACAAAAGCACGATACTATTAATGAGTACCATCTTAATCAGCACCAGCCTGATAAGGCACAATTTGCTATTCATGATTTAAACCAATATTTAAAAAACCATCAAGGGAACACAACCCGACCGCACATACATAGTTTTTATCAAATCATTTGGTTTAAAAAAGGCAGTGGTAAACATTTCGTTGATTTTAAATCCTATGATGTCTTTGAAAATGCCATTTTTTTTATTGCCAAAAATCAGGTCCATTATTTTGATGAAAGCATTAATTACCAAGGTGTTTTAATACACTTTAATGAATCTTTTTTGATACAAAAAGACAGTGAGGTAGATTTTTTCTTAAAATACAATCTTTTCAACAGCCCTTACCAGCAGCCTTCCTGCTGCGTCAATCAAGGTGTGGACCAAGTACTGGGGGAGTATATTGCCCAGATAAAAAAAGAACTTGAAAATAAGAATGAATTTGGTAAAGAAGAATTATTACGAACTTACCTGAAAGCATTTTTAATCCAGGTGCAGCGTAGAAAAAATGAATTTGAGAACAATTCAGGAGACGCTACTTTTGTACTAAATGATAAAAGAATTCAACTTGTTAAATTTGTAAATCTAATTGACGAAAATTACAATAAAGGCCTTACCGTATCTGAATATGCCAGACTTATGAATATTTCATCCAGGACCCTGTCTGAACTCATCAGCCAAAATCTTAATAAGACCCCATCGCAAATGATACATGAACGTATCGTTTTAGAAGCACAACGATTATTATTACACTCCACTTTAAATGTAAACCAAATCGGATTCAGATTAGGATTTGACGATCCTTCTTATTTTGTAAAATACTTTAAGAAATATACTAAAACTTCTCCTTCAGAATTTAGAAAATCAATTTCTTGAAATTACCATTTTTTTTCTGTTTTGTTCATTTTTTTTATAAGCATTTTTATGAACTTTGAATATAAAAAACAATGAAAAATTCTGACAGTATTGAAATAATCGAATTCTCAGACGACCTGAAACAACACATTAAAATTCTAAATTACAGCTGGCTCCAAAAGTATTTTAAGGTTGAACACGGCGATAAAATTTCACTTTCAAATCCAAAACTGCACATCATTGACAAAGGCGGATATATATTTTATGCCAAAAAAGCGGATGAAATTCTAGGAACTGCGTCTTTACTTAAAATAAATGATGAAATCTTTGAAGTTGGAAAAATGGCAGTTTCCGAAAATGCACAAGGCTTTGGTATTGGAACAATTTTACTGGAACATTGCTTAAATTTTGCAAAACAAAATCAGATAAAAACACTCATTTTATATTCAAATACAAAATTAGAACCTGCAATACATCTGTACAAAAAGTATGGATTTGTTGAAACGGTACTTGAGCAGGGATTTTACGACAGGGCAAATATTAAAATGATAAAAGAGATTTCCTGAAACAATTCCTTTGACAAGCAAAACAGCTTACGGATAATTTAGAAGGTATAATTCAAAAAAATCTCTTCTCATATCTACCATTTAAATTCCATTTTCTCCACTTTCCTTTAATGTTATTCAATAGAACTTTGTATTGAAATAATAAACGTTTAACATTAAAATAAAAAAAATGGAAAAAGCTTATCTAGAAATTACTTTAAAAATTGACAATTCAGACAGAGGAAATGCTACGGGTGTTTATTCAAAATTTAAAACTCCTTTCCTTGACACCATAAAAGGAGCAACTTCAAAAGAACTTTTAATAAGGGAAGAAGATGTTCAGGTATTACATGGGTTTGAATCAGAAGAAAGTGCCAAATCCTATCTTTCAAGTGACTTGTTTAATAACGATGTGGTTGTTGGTTTAAAACCGTACTTAAAGGATAATCCAGAGATAAAGATTTATAAAGCAATATAACAGCAATTCAAAATTTCAGGTATGCTGTCATTTTTGATGACAGCATCTTTAATTTAAAAATAAAAAATCTAAGAAATGATAAAATCAAAAGGATACGCAGCTCATAATGCTGCAAACGAACTTGTCCCTTTCGAATTCGAGCGAAAAGAACCTAAAAATGATGAAGTCCTTATAGATATTCTTTTTTGCGGCATCTGTCATGCAGATATCCATCAGTCAAAAAATGAATATGGAGGAACTATGTACCCTTTTGTTCCAGGCCACGAAATTGTAGGGAGAATAAAATCAATTGGTAATCAGATAACCAAATTTAAAGTAAATGATTTGGTTGGTGTGGGTTATTTTATAGACTCTTGCAGACATTGCAGCAGTTGTGAAGAGAAAGAAGAACAGTATTGTGAAAATGGAATCACACCTACTCAAAATGGGCATTTAACTGATGGTACAATTACCAAAGGTGGATATTCTGATAGTATTGTTGTGAATGAAAATTATGTACTTAAAGTATCAGAAAGTTTAAATGCAGCTGCTGTAGCACCATTACTTTGTGCTGGTATAACAACATATTCTCCTTTGAAGTGCTGGAAAATAGGAAAAGGACATAAAGTAGCGGTTTTAGGTTTAGGCGGTTTAGGCCATATGGCTGTAAAGTTTGCAGTATCTTTTGGTGCAGAGGTAACTGTATTGAGTGGCTCACCAAGTAAACGGGAAAGTGCTTTGGCTTTAGGTGCTCATCATTTTGTTCTAACTTCCAGTAAAGATGAAATGAAAAATGCAGCATCGAGTTTCGATTTTCTAATTGATACTGTTTCTGCAAAACACGACTATAACACCTATTTAAACCTCCTTAAAAAATACGGAACTATGATTTTGTTAGGAGTTCCGCCTGAAGCACCGCAGCTGGCAGCTTATCAGCTTATTTCAAAAAGAAGAAAGATTGCAGGCTCGTTAATTGGCAGTATCAGTGAAACACAGGAAATGTTGGATTACTGTGCGGAAAACAAAATTACTGCTGAAGTAGAAGTGATTTCACCTGATTATATTAACGAAGCGTTTGAACGTACTTTGAAAGGTGATGTTCACTATCGTTTTGTTATTGATATGAAAAAAATATAAAAGAATAAGAAATGGAACATTGTAACATATTTGAAGTTTGGGAAGAATATAAAGCTGCATTATTGGGTTTTATTAACAAGCGAGTAGCAGACCAAGATGATGCAAAAGATATTTTGCAGGATGTATTACTCAAGAGCTATCAATATTGTTCCAATGGGAAATCCGTTATTCATTTAAAATCCTGGTTATATAAAATCACACAAAACGCTGTTCTGGATTATTATAAAAAAAACAAAAACAAGAATGGATTAGACTTTGATATAATCGAAGACCAAGATGAAAATTCCATATTAGGAGAAGCTTCTGATTATGTCAAAGTGCTCCTCAAGTTGCTGCCAGAAAACTATTCTCTACCTCTTTATATGTCAGATATTGAAGGAAGAGATCAAAAAGAAATAGCAGATGATCTGCATTTGACGCTTCCTAATACAAAATCACGCATTCAAAGAGCCAGATTAAAACTGAAAGAGCGATTCCTCGAATGCTGTGTAGTTAATTTTGGTGAAAGTGGTGAAATGGTTTCATTCGATATTAAACCAGAATGTACTTTACTAAAAAAAGAACAATTGAAAATTCAAAAAGAACTTCCTGTAAGGCTAACAAATAAAGGGATTGAAAAATAATTCAATTTTTTTTGCATCTTTTTTAAATGTTCCAGTCTTAGAAGCAAATATTTATAAACATTAAAAATTTAGTATTATGAAACAAGCTTTGATTATTGGCGGAACAACTGGAATGGGAAAAGCCACAGCAGAATTATTATTGAAAAAAGGAATAGAGGTTATTATTGTCGGCAGAGCTGATAAAAACCTTGAAAGTGCTAAAGTAGAATTAGCTTCTTTCGGATTAGTAAAAATAAAAGGCGTTAATCTTTTTGACATAAGTGAAGTACAAGCATTTGCTGAGTCATTACAAAATGAATTGCCAAATTTAAAATATCTAGTAAATGCTGCAGGGTATTTTAGTCCAAAATCATTTTTGGAGCATACGGAACAAGATTATGATATTTATCACAATTTCAATAAAGCTTTTTTCTTTATTACGCAAGCCGTAGCTAAAGTAATGGCTTCAAATGGTGGTGGTTCTATAGTTAACATTGGGTCAATGTGGGGAAAACAAGCTATTAAAGCGACTCCTTCATCGGCTTATTCAATGGCTAAAGCTGGTTTACACAGTCTTACGCAACATTTGGCAATGGAATTAGCAGAGAGTAATATTCGCGTAAATGCCGTTTCTCCAGCAGTAGTCGTAACACCTATTTATGGTTCTTTCATTGAGGAAGACAAAATAGAAGAAACTTTACAAGGTTTTAATGCTTTTCATCCAATCGGAAGAGTAGGAAGACCTGAAGATATAGCTAAAACAATTACTTTCTTATTAGGTGATGACAGTTCTTGGGTTACTGGGGCTATCTGGGATATTGATGGCGGTGTAATGGCCGGTAGAAACTAATTTTTTAAAGTATATTGGTATGTTAAATAATATTAATCTCCAGGCGTTGCAGCAATATGCAGCTCTTATTACAGAGAAACCTCAAGAAGCAATCGCTTCTTATGGAATAAATGCCATTTGGAAAGGTGGTGTTGTTACCGAAATTAACACACTTAATCAAAAAGTGGGTTCAAAAGAAGTAGTTAAAAATTTTAAGTTCAATATAGGTGAGCCAGAAGAATTATTAGGCAACAATGCCTATCCAACGCCTCAGGATTATTTGCTGGGAGGAATGGCCGGTTGTATGATGGTGGGGTTTGTAATCCTGGCTTCAGACAAAGGTATTGCCCTTGATAGTGTAGAGCTCAAGATAATTGGGGATTTGAATCTGAGAGGTATGTTAGAATTAGATGTCAATGCTTCAGTAGGATTTGAAGAACTGCAATTTCGTTTTGATGTAAAAGGAAGTGGAAGCCAGGAAGATTACGATGAAATTGTAAAGCATGTTCAAAAAATATCTCCCAATTACAGAACAATGAGTGATCCTGTAAAAATTGGTGTAAACAAATCTATTTAAGCTATTTAATGCTATTGTAAAAATATGAAAAAAGTAATTTTAGTCCATGGATGGAATGGAAGCCCCGAAGAAGGGTGGAAACCTTGGTTAAAAAACGAGCTTGAGAAACAAGGCTTTGATGTCATTGTTCCTGCAATGCCAAATCCTCAGCATCCAAATAGGGAACTATGGTTAAGCAAATTGGAAGAAGTAATTGGCGTCCCGGATGATAATTTATATTTTGTAGGCCATAGTCTGGGCTGTATAGCAGTCATGAGGTATCTAGAATCCTTAGGCATTAACCAGAAAGTAGCCGGTGTAATATTAGTAGCTGGTTTTACCTCTAATAATGGTTTCTGTGATTTTGATTCCTTTTTTCAAAGTAAAATTGATTGGAACCTGATAAAATCTAATGCTAAAAAGTTTGTAGCAATTCATTCCACCAATGATCCCTACGTATCAATGCATTATTCAAACTTCTTCAAAGAAAATTTAGGAGCAGAAATTATCGTTGAGCAAAATAAAGGTCATTTTTTTGGAGATGACGGTGTATTGGAACTTCCATCCGTACTTGAATCATTAATAAAAATGTAAAAATTTAAGGGCTGCCAATAATTAAGGTAGCCCTTTTGATTTAGGATGTTTTTTAAGTAATTGACAACCATGATGAGCATTTTTTCTTCAATTAAATTCAAATAAATGCAGAGAGCCCCATTTGTATTAAAAATTCAAGTATTCTCTCTTAATCAAGCTTTAAACTTCAAAGAATTGCTCTGAGTCTGTCTATTACTAAATCTCATATTAAAAGTGTAAGATTATATAGGGAGATGTTTTTTAGAATGTTGTTGTTGTTGTTGTTGTTTGCGAAAGCAGTGAAATCGATTCTTTAATAGTAAACCAGAATGTACTTCACTTAAAAAAGAACAGTAAAAAGTAAAAAAAGACAGCCTGTAAGCTGTATAAATAAAGGGATTTTAAATAATAATTGATTTTTTTTGCATCTTTTTTTAATCTCTGAGTCTTAGAAGCAAATAAAACAATTATTAACTTTTAAATTTTACTATAATGAACACAGGAAACATTCAAAAAAGAGTTCTGCTTGTGATGTCATCACTTGACGAAATGGGCATTAGCGGCAAACAATCCGGTACTTGGTTTACAGAATTAGCAGCGCCTTATTACATTCTTACAGAAGCTGGATATGAAGTTGTATTTGCATCGCCGAAGGGTGGTGAAGCTCCAATTGATTTATTAAGCATGAAATCGCCTTTTACTACTGAGTATACTGAAAGATTCTTAAAAGATCCAGTAGCTTTATTTGCAGCCTCTCATACCCGTAAATTAAGAAACGTAGATTATAACACCTTTGACGCAGTTTTTTTTCCAGGTGGTTATGGTTTGCTTTGGGATTTGGCAAGTGATTCTTTTGTAATTAAATTAATAAAAGATTTTTACGAAACAGGTAGACCAATTGCCATGGTATGTCATGCTCCGGCTATTTTGAGAGATGTAAAATTATCAAATAACAAATACTTAGTGGAAGGAGTTAATCTTACAGGTTTTAAGGATAGTGAAGATGCTGAAATTGAATTGGACAAACATTTGCTTTTCTCCTTAGAACAAGAATTGAAACGAAGAGGTGCCAATTATAAAAGTAAAGCAAACTGGGAATCAAACGTTGTGGTAGACGAGGTATTGATGACTGGTCAAAGTCCTGCATCCGCAGCTCCATTAGCTGAAGTTTTAGCTAAAAAGCTTTCAGGTAAATAAAACATAATTTATGTTATATCTAATTTAATCGTTATCTGCCGCTTTAAACTCAGGGCGGTAGATAACAATAAATTTAACTACAATTTTTAGGATATGAAAACACATTTAAGTCTAATCAAAACAGTTAATATTGAAAAGTTTTACTCCGAATCAAAGGTTAGGCAATTTACGATAACTGCAGATGAGCCATTAACAAACCAGGGAACTGATTTAGCACCTAGTCCTTTAGATTTATTAAACGCAAGTTTAGCTAGCTGTACAGCCTCTTATCTGCGATTTCAAGCTGTAAGCCAGGAAATTGATACAGGTACAATAGAGGTAAAAATAAAAATTAGAAATGATGAAAATGATGTTCTTTTATTTGAAAGAACTATATCAATGGAGAAAACCTTAAGTGATGAAGAACAATTTTTCCTTTTAGAAAAAGTTCAGCATACACCCATTACGAAAATTATTATGAATTCTCAATTAATTGCAACCAAGATGATTTAATTGAATATTGAACTATATAAAAATAACTATTTAAAAAACAGTAAGATGTCGAAAGCAATCACAACAAATTATGAAGGAAGATACATGTCAAAAACAAAATCTCCTTTAAATGAAGAGCCAATTACAGTAAATGCTGTCAGGTTCACTCCGGTAGACTTATTAACAAGTGCATACGGAAGCTGTATATTAGGGACAATTGATTTTGAAGCCCGAAAAAAAGAATTCGAAACTACAGAAGCAGGAAGTGAAATTACTTATGAAATGAGTGAAGATAAAAATAAAATTGAAGCCATGAGCATCAAGATTTTTCTCGGAAATGAGTATACTGATCAGCAAAAAGAAGTAATTGAAAATGCTGCTAAATATCAATGCCATGTTGGTAACAGCCTGGATCCTGCTATTAAGAGGGAATACGAGTTTATCTATAATACTAAATAATAAATGATGAAGACAAGAGTGCTTTTTAACATATTAATGTTACTCGTTTTTTTTTCGACAACTAACTATAATTATGCGCAGAAAAAAGGTGTTGCCGTAAGTGGTCAATATGCTGGGAAATCTACCAAGTTTGCTGTCATGGTAGGTGATGTATTGCATTTTCGGGCAGCTATCCAAACTGCGGAAGAATTGCAGTCAAAGAAGAACAAATATGACTTTGAGATCATAATTGTTGGAGAACTAGCCAAGATTATTACAGAAGATAAGTCCTTAATTAAAGACTTTGATCAAAGCGAAAGACTCGGCATTAAATTAGTGGTTTGTGAAAATGCACTTATTTATTTTAATGTCGATAAAAGCAAGTTAGATAAAAGATTACTGTTAACTAAGAATTCTTGGATCTATATGTTTGAGCTTAAAGACAAAGGCTTTAATACATTGAATGTTTAATTTTTTAAAATAGAGTTATGAGTTTGTCAGATCAAATTAAATCAAATATACCGACTTTAGTAAATTTTCATGCCACTTGGTGCGGACCATGTCACATGATGAGGCCCAATCTTGATGAGGTTGTAAATAAAGTAGGTGATAAAATAGTATATGAAAGAATAGATATCGATCAGAATCGAAATCTTGCAGAACAATATCAAGTAAGAAGTGTTCCCACTACTATAATTTTTAAGGACGGTGAAATTAAGTGGAGGCAAGCTGGAGTTTTTCCTTCAAATGAGATTATAAGGTTATTAGAAGAAAACCTTTAAACAACGAGGCTGTCCGAAAAGTAAGGATAGCCTCGTTGTTTTTATTATTGATTACTTGCTTCCTCTATAAAGCATTCCGGCTTTTTATCCCCTTTTAGATAATGGTCAAACCATCGTTCAATGCTCCGGGTGATATGTTGCTGGTTAATGCGGTTTGAAAGCGTGTGCCCTTCTCCTGGATAAAGCAACATCGTATTGGTTTTACCGAGACGTCGGAGGGCCAGATAAAATTCTATGCTTTGATAATGATCCACCTGACTATCCTGCTTGCCTGCCCATGACAAGAGGGGGGTATTTATTTTGTCCGCATGATAGATTGGAGAATTTTGTAAGTAGCCGGCATAGTCTTCATACAGTGATTTTCCCATTCTCAATTGCCCATATTCAGTATGGTAAAAATTAGGCTTGTCAATACCGGGTATCACCCACAGATAACTGCTCACATAATTGGTAATGGCAGCACCTGCCACAGCTGCTGCGAATAGGTTGGTTTGGGTAATGATAAAGTCAGTTTCATACCCACCCCAGGAGTGGCCAATAATACCTGGATAGTGTATGAAATCAAGATAGAGAGGGGGAGACTGCGTGATATTAAAAAATGAAAATAAAACTACTCAATAGTTTTTGGAACTGTTCCAGTTGTTCGAGCTCTCCTGACCTCGAATTCGTTTTATATTATCAGCTAATGGAAGTATAGTTGCTTCACAAGCTAGTACATTCTTGTTCTTTAAAGTTTCCCCACTTCGCGTAATAGTGTCTTCCAAACTAGAAATCTATATTCCTGAGATATTTCGTATTTCTATAAATATGAGAATTCCTGTTTTGGTGCAACTTTTTGCTATATTTGATTAAACGGAAACGGAAGTTTTTTCACAGACTGCCGTTACCAGCAAGGCTAGACACCCTCACGGCAAGACAATTATATTTGACTTGACAATTCAACTACAAGTTTTCTATCAACTTTTACAGTAGACATTCCTTCACCTCTAAAAAAGCATTATCTTCAATGTTTTTTCTGGAAAAGATTCTAATTTTCTAACCTTTTCAATATCAGCTTTCGTAAACGCTCTTCATGTTCATCGCCCCATCTCCCGATGGCAGCAATTACGGGAATCAGCGTTTTTCCAAAATCCGTCAGGCTGTACTCAACTTTTGGAGGTACAACGGGGTAGATTATCTTTGATACAAGTTCATGATCTTCCAATTCCTTAAGCTGAATATTTAAGACCCTGCGTGAAGCATCCGGTATTTTACGTTGCAATTCGCTCGGTCTTTGAAATCCTTCATTAATAAACCAAAGCAAACGTATCTTCCATTTCCCGTAGAGCACTTCACCTATAAGATCAAGTCCACAATTTAAGTTCGGTATTGTTTTTCTCTCATACATACAACAAAAATAAACCTATCTACCAATTCCTGCAATAGGGGAAAAATTTATCCCTATATGAATCGTAACTCCGTACTTGTGAGAAATTTACATACTTCGGAAATTTGTACCTAGCAATTTTAAAACGAATATAAGATGAATTATAAAAACGAATTATCAGGCAAAATTGCCTTAGTAACAGGAGGTACAAAAGGAACCGGAAGAGCAATTGCAGAAAGACTGCTACAAGCTGGGGCAACGGTTATTATCACTGCAAGAAACGCACCGGAAAAAGAAAATAGCAAACTGCATTTCATTCCGTCCGACTTGAGTAAAGCAGAAGGAACGCAAAAAGTAATCAGTGAAGTGCTTTCGGTTTATGGAAGGCTTGATATTTTGGTGAACAATCTTGGTTCTTCAACAACACCTGCCGGCGGCTTTACTGCATTATCTGATAAAGATTGGGAATCGACCCTGCAGGCTAATTTGCTTGCTCCGGTTCGACTTGACAGGGGATTTTTACCACAAATGGTAGATCGAAAAAACGGAGTTATTATTCATATAGCTTCTATCCAAGGAATACTACCACTGTATGACTCTACTTTGCCTTATGCGGCTGCAAAAGCAGGATTGAGAAACTATAGTAAAAGCTTATCGAATGAAGTTTCACCTAAAGGGGTTCGGGTGCTAACTGTTTCTCCTGGATGGATCAATACAGGAGCATCGAAAGCTTGGTTGGCTGAGATTGCAAGAAACGCCAATAGCACTGTAGAAGAAGCAAAACAAGGTGTAATGGATGCATTGGGTGGAATACCTTACGGCAGACCTGCTGAGCCGGAAGAAGTAGCTGAATTGGTCGGTTTTCTTGTTTCTCCGAGAGCCAGTTATTTATCAGGAACTGAATATATAATAGATGGCGGTACAGTACCAACAATTTAATAATCTTTAAAAATTATAACAATGAACTTACCAAAAGTATTAACTGACTTGATTAAAGCACAGAATGAGTTTGATGCTGTGACCTATGCAAATTTGTTTTCAGAAACTGCCATAGTTTTTGACGAAGGTAAAACGCATAAGGGAAGATTGGAAATAGAGGGCTGGATCGACCACTCAAACAAGAATTACAAAGCAGTGATGAAACCACTGGAATATACCGAAAACGACACAACAAGTGTTTTGTCAGCAGAATGCTCGGGCACATTTCCAGGAAGCCCTATTACGCTGAAATTTCACTTTGATATTGTTGACGGACAAATTCAGCATTTAAAAATAACAGATTAAATAGAGTAGAGAGTGACTATCTTTGGTCACTCTCTATTTTTAAAAATTCAAATTATGAGTTATTGCACCGCTATAGAAACTATGCAGTCTGAAGAAAAGAAAGCATTGCATAAAAATTACCACGACAATTATTACGGCTTTCCGCTTCACGATGACAACGAGTTGTTCTGTCGTTTAGTAATGGAAATTAACCAGGCCGGACTAAGTTGGGAAACAATTCTGAAAAAAGAAGCATCCTTCAGGGAAGCGTACAGCAACTTCGATATAAAAAAAGTGGCTAACTACACCGAAAAGGACCGCGAACGACTTTTAGCAAATGCTGGAATTATAAGGAACCGATTGAAGGTAAATGCAGCCATTGAAAATGCAAAAACAATCTTGACTCTACAGGAAGAATTTGGTTCATTTGAAAAATGGCTGGAGCATCATCATCCTAAAACAAAGGAAGATTGGGTAAAATTATTTAAAAAGACTTTTCGTTTCACAGGTGGTGAGATTGTAAATGAATTTTTAATGAGTATTAGTTATTTACATGGGGCACATTCAGAAAGTTGCCCTGTCTATAAGCAAATACTCAGAGAAAAACCTATGTGGATGAAAAAGTAAAAATGAAAGACGATACTTTAATTGCATTAGATAACTATTGTGAATAGAAGCCCTATGGCTCGTTTGCAACGAGTATCTACATTCTTTTGTCAACAAACGAGAGCGTTTGCAACGCGGCTAATTTACCGGTTTTTCCCCGCTCTTTGAAGTCTCTTGACCTCGAACTTTTGTTAAGTATTTTCCTGATCAATTACGATGGTTATTATGATGATTTGTAATAAAAATATTATTCCTATTTTTGTTCAAAATCCGCGAAACAATAGCGACTATACATTCCAAATTAGGTAGATTGTCGCTACGTTGTAGCGAGTATAAGCGAGTTATAGCCAATGCTAAATGAAAATCAGAACTAAAATGAAAAAGATAATAAAATTAATATTATTTGTTGGAATCTTAATTTCGCAAAATGGATTTTCACAAGCTTGCGGAGGAGGAATATTAACATTAAATATATATACTCTAAATGGAGTAGAAATTGAAGAATTTAACTATGAAATTTTGCCCGTTTCAGAAGAACTTTTAAAAGAAAAATTTTATAAAAAAGTAGTGAATGAAGTAAATCTTGACAATCAAAATTATTATCTCTTTCAAACAATTAATATGAGAGGTTGCATCATAATGGAACAGTATGCTAATGAAATTATTGAAAGCAGTGATAAAAAATTAAATGAGGGATTGAGAAAAATGTTGGATTTAAGTAAAATAAATCAATCGGGTAAAATAAAATCTTCCTTGTCTTTTAATACATTCGAACTCATCACTTTTCCGATTATCTTGAAAATTAGCCATAAAGAAAAAAGTATTTATATTTTAGGTAATTATTTTGGTGGTTGTGATAGAGATGTATCATTGATTTGGAATAATGGATCTGGTAAATTGAACTAAATGAAAAACCTGTTTTATATAATTGCTATTTTATTTTTAGTGAGTTGTAAAAAACCAATTAAAAATACCTCTTCTGCAAAAACCACTGTTAAAGATAGTGTATCAACTAAAGATACAAGAGAAGTCTCTATTAATGATACAGCTTCTACATTAGAAATTCCCGAAATTAAATATGATACAATTGTCAAAGTAAGTAAGCCATTTGAGTTGAATGGTATTTTGTGTAATTGGGAAAACCGCATTATTTTTCAAGTTATTTATCAAGAAAAAAATGTGAACGAAATATATGTAAACCTAAAAAACTATAAGAATAAACAAATATTACTTGAAATACCTTTGGATGTAGAAGACTCAGTTAACTATAAATCAGATGGGTATTTTGAAAATCTCAATAATTACTACTTTAAAGATTTTAATTTTGATGGATTTAAAGATTTTTATTTCTATTCAAAAGGAAGTAACGAAATGACCAGTCTAACAAATATTTACTTATTTAATAATCAGTCAAAAACATTTGAATATTCTGAGTATTTGTCAGCAAGTCATATAGAGGATATTAATAAAAATGGAAGAAAATTGATTACAGAAAATTCAGGAATGGATTATGGCATAACTAATACACATTATTTTGATAAATTCGGAAAGCTGAAATATACTGAAGTTGTTACAGAATATATTAATCCTTACAACTATAAAATATATGAGAAAATAATTAACGGAGAAGTTGTGAAAAGAGACTCTATATTCATCTCTAAGGAATAAGTTGAATATAGAAAGCACTGGCTATAACCGCGGTTTGCAGAAATGGCGAGATATGTGGTAAATTCAAGTTTATCTTTCTCAAGAAATTCTATCTTAGTGGAAAATTATCGGTTTCGAAGTTCGCCACCTCTGCAAGCCTTAAAACGTGGGGTGACAGCTACAACGAAAATGCGGGAATTCAATAACCTAAAGAAGAAATAACAAAATGAAAGCCACTTTTAAAATTTGGACAAAAAATAGAGATTTATTTTTAGATTTTTTTGAGAAATATAGTTTAGAACAATTGAATAAAATACCTGTTGGATTTAGCAATAATTTGATTTGGAATATTGGGCATATTATAGTTTGTCAACAAGTATTAATTTATAAATCTTCAGGTTTGAAAGGATATATTTCAGATGAATTATTGGAACTTTATAAACCAGGAACAAAACCAACAGAAAAAACATCAGAAAATGAAATAAAAGATTTGAAAGAACTCTTAATTTCGCTAATTGAGAAAACAGAATCTGATTTTTATAACGGAGAATTTAAGGTTTATAATGAACGAACCACAAGTATGGGATTTCATTTAGGCTCATTAAAAGAATCATTAGAATATAATAATTATCACGAAGGATTGCATTTAGGATTTATGATGAATATTAGAAAATTTATCTGAAAAACTTATAAATAAATGTTGAAATTAACCGCATAAATAGCCGATCGCCCGACACTTGCTACAAGTGATTTGGACATTAGGCTGAATTTAAAAATGGTTTTTATTTAGGATGTTTTGCTTCGCTTGTTCGTCCCGATAATTATTGGAACTCAGGTGGCAAATCCGAAAACAAGGCTTAATTTAACACCAAACCTCTTGTAGCAAATTAATTTTAAAACGACACTTACAAAACAGAAAATATGAGGACAATTGGACTTATTGGTGGAATTAGTTGGGTTTCGACAGTTGATTATTATAAACTGATTAGCCAAGGAATTAACGATAAATTAGGTGGGCTTAACTATTCTCAATGTCTAATTTATTCTTTTAACTATGCCGACATAAAAAAGAATAATGATACAAACGATTGGGAAACGACTTTCAAAATGGTTGCAAAGGCTTGTAATGATTTAAAATCTTGCGGGGCGACAGGAATTGTTTTATGTGCTAATACAATGCATTTTATTGCAGACAGACTTGAAAAAGAAATTGGCTTACCAATTATTCATATTGCAACCGCTACTGCAGTAGAAATTGAAAAGAACGGACTAAAAAAAATAGGGCTACTTGGGACAAAATTCACAATGTAACTAGACTTTTTTAAATCTAAATTATCGGACAAGGGAATTGAGGCTATTATTCCAAATGATGAAGACAGAGAGTTCGTTCATACGACAATTTTTGAAGAATTAGGAAAAGGAATTGTAACTAATGAAACCCAAAAAAGATATTTAAAAATAATTGACAAACTCATAGAAAATGGAGCAGAAGGAATTATACTTGGTTGTACTGAAATTCCGTTAGTTATTCAACAATCTGATGTAAAAGTGCCGACCTTTGACACAGCGTTATTACACTCGAAAGCAGCGATTGAATTTCAATTAGACAAAAAATAAAACTACTTCCAACAGCTGGGATTCGTTGCATGCGAAGCAAAAACACCCGAGTCCCGATGATTATCGGGACGAACTGACGAAGTAATGAAATCCCTCTGGTGCTCTTTTGCAACGAGTATCTACATTCTTTTGTCCACTAACTAGAGCGTTTGCAACGCGGCTAATTTACGATGTTTCCCCTCTGGTCGTCTGCAACAAGTTCCTACATCTCTTTGAAGGCTCTAGACCTCGGGTTTTTGTTAAGCGTTCTCCTAATCGATTGGGATGGTTATTATGATGATTTGAAAGAATTAATGTTTATATTTATATTTGAATAAGCATTTATTTAACCCCACTTCACATATACAACCTATTTTGGGTGGATATGTGTGACAGATTCACAAATATAAACAAGGTTGGTGGTAATGATATAGAAAATTACACAACCAAAAAGAAAGCATTATTTTAATAAAAAACAAAGTAAATTCGGAAGAAAAGTTCTCACTAAGTATTAGAAACAAACAAAGAATAATATTTCAACACATAAAAATCATAGATAATGAGTAGCATTACACCTATTAGAGATCCGAAAACTGATCATTTAATTTCACCTGAAAATTCAGCACTTATCTTGATCGACTACCAGCCTTTACAAGTGAACTCTGTTCGTTCAATGGATCACGTAGAATTGGTAAGAAACATTGTAATCGTTTCAAAATTGGCGAAGGGATTTAATATACCAACAGTTCTTTCTACTGTAAATGTAGAATCTGGTATTAACAAACCGACTATCAAGCACATAAAAGACGTATTGACAGATCTTAAGGAAATAGATAGAACTACAGTAAATTCGTGGGAAGACAAAGGGTTTCAGGATGCCGTAAAAGCATTGGGCAGAAAGAAATTGATCATTTGTGCATTATGGACAGAAGTTTGTCTGTGTTTTCCTGCTTTAGACTTGCTAAAGGAAGGATATGAAGTTTATACTATTGTCGATGCAGTAGGAGGTACTTCTACCATTGCTCACGACACTGCCCTTCGTAGAATGGAACAAGCGGGTGTACAATTATCATCTGTTACCCAGCTAGCCTGTGAACTTCAAAGAGATTGGAATCGTTTAGATACAAAACCAATATTCTTTGACGCATTAAAGGAAAATGGTTCATTTTTTGTTGAAACTTTACGATGGTAATAGATAAATTTTATAGCCCCCTCTGGCTCGTTTGCAACGAGTACCTATTTTCTTTTTCATACTAACTATAGCGTTTTCAACGCGGCTAATTTACCGTGCTTTCCCACTATTTGTAGTCTCTCAACCTCGAACTTTTGTTAAGTAATGCCATTTGTGCATATAGAATAGTCTAAAGAACGAGTAGATTGGACTATTTTATGTGTACAAATGGTATAATATCCTGATCGATTGCGATGATTATTATTATGATTTGAAAAAGAATTGTTTATATAAGCAAAAATAAGCCCTAACGGTTATTAGACTTAGATACCCAATTTGAGGCAGATAAGTCTGATTTTGTCAGACATATAGATACGTTAGCGATAATGCTATCTGACTAGCTCTATAAACCAAGTAATTCGGACTTTAAAACAAAACTACCCGATAAAATGCTTTTTATCATTGTCCCCAATGATTTAAACTAACTATTTTAATTAATTAAAAAGTCAATGCATTTATTCCTTGAAAATGATTAGATATGGACATTGAAAAATTTAGATTATTTTGCCTATCACTTCCCGATACAGATGAAAGGATGCCTTTTCAAGGTTTTTTTCGCAATTCCCGTTCCATACTGGTTTTTTATGTTCACAGTAAAATGTTTTGTTTGTTAGATATAAACAATTTTGAAAGTTGCACTATAAAATACCACATTGATGAATTAGAAGATTTAAAAAACCGCTACCTCGCTGTTGGTGATCCATTCAACCTAAGCAGAAAACATTGGATAAGTGTGGCATTTGGCAAAGATCTTTCTGATAAAAAAATACTTAAATTGGTAGGAGATTCTTATGAGTTAGTAAAGAAAAATATTAAAAAAGGAAAATAATTTACAAGTTGAATTTTTAGACACTTTTAAAAAACAATTCTGAAAGTCGGAAACTAAACTGAACTATGACATTGTAATTATGGAATAACCTAGTTGTTTCAAGGACGATTCGAAGTCCACCCAAAGCCCACTTTCTGGCGAGTCCAAGCTACTCAAAGCCTACTCAAAGGCGTGGATAGTGTATGAAATCAAGATAGAGTGGGGGAGACAGGGTGATACTAAGTAATGAAAATAACACTGCCCCCTCTGGTCGTTTGTAAAGAGTTCCACCATCTCTTTGAAGTCACTTGACCTCGAACTTTTGTTAAGCATGCTCTAATCGATTGCGATAGTTATTATGATTATTTGTAAGAATTAATGTTTATATTTGGTTTCAAATAAAGTATGTCCCAAATCATATATATCTAGCTAAAACTGGATAGCTTTGTATGGTGTTGTTTTGTATATCAACAAGTTAGTGGAAAGCTTACAGACACATCTCAAAATATCGGCCTTTTAAACAAAGCATATTCGGACGTTTAAACAAAGCCTTGACAAAACATCCGCTCTACTTTTGTTCCATCAAAAACATTTAAAATTTAAAAAGATGGAACAAAACAATTATCAAGGAGCGTTACAAAAACCGACAGGTTCTGGCTTCAATGCAAAATCCACAACAAGTGATGTAATTAAAGGCATTGACCTTACTGGAAAAATCGCCATCGTAACGGGTGGTAACACAGGTATTGGTTTGGAAACTACCAAAACGCTGGCAGCCGCAGGGGCAACAGTAATTGTACCTGCACGAGATACAGAAAAAGCAAAAAGAAATTTGACTGGTATTGGAAATGTTGAATTGGAAACAATGGATTTGATGAATCCAGATTCAATTGATGCATTTACCGAAAAGTTTTTGGCTTCCGACAGACCACTTCATTTGCTCATTAACAATGCAGGTATTATGTGGGTACCGCTGCGTAAAGACAGCCGTGGTATCGAATCGCAATTAGCTACCAATTATTTAGCACAGTTTCAATTGACAGCCAGACTTTGGCCAGCCCTCAAAAAAGCCAATGGTGCAAGGGTAATTAATGTATCTTCTCACGGACATCAATTTACAGGCTTCGATTTTGACGACCCTAATTTTCTTAACAGAGAATACGAAACGCTGCAGGCTTATGGGCAATCAAAAACTGCCACCAATTTATTTGCACTTGAATTGGACAATTTAGCCAAAGCATTTAATGTAAGGGCTTATTCATTACACCCTGGTTCTATTGCTGGAACAGAATTAGGAAGAGAGGCATCATTAGAACTGTTTCAACAAATGGGTTTCCTTGATGCAGACGGTAATCTGTTACCAGAAATAGCCGCATCATTAAAAACAATTCCACAAGGTGCAGCCACAACAGTTTGGTGTGCCACCAGTCCTTTATTGAACAATGTTGGAGGAGTGTATTGTGAAGATGCAGACGTTGCCGAATTGGCTTCTGACACTTCAATGTCAAATGGTGTAAAACGTTACTCATTAGATGAAGAAAGTGCCAAACGTTTATGGATATTAAGCGAAGCAATGACAGGCTTCACATTCAACATTAATTAAACTCTTAAAAATGCTAAAGTGAAAAATCTAAAAAATAAAGTTGCCGTCATTACGGGCGGCAACAGCGGCATCGGTTATGCCACAGCAAAAGCACTGAATGAAAATGGAGCAAAAGTCATCATCACAGGCAGAAGAAAAGAAGCGATTGAAAAGGCCGCATCAGAACTTAATGCAAGTGGTTTGTTGGCAGACCAATCCAACTTATCCGACATTGATATATTGGTTGCAAAAGTGAAAGAGGACTTTGGAAAAGTAGATATTTTACTAATCAATGCAGGTATCACAAAGTTTGCACCCATTGAGTTAATGACTGAAAATATGTTTGACGAAGTAATGAATGTAAATTTTAAAGGGGCGTATTTTACTTTAAGTAAATTTGTTCCTATCCTTAATGATAACGCATCAGTAGTATTTTTATCGTCAACGTCTGCCACCATTTCCCCATAAAGTGCATCGGTATATGCAGCCAGCAAAGCAGCCATCAATGCAGTAATGAAAATCGCAGCGTTGGAATTATCTTCCCGCAAAATTCGTGTAAATGCAGTAAGTCCGGGGCCAGTTGCTACAGAAATTATGAATAAACTTGGGTTGGATAATTATGTTGAAGCTCAAATAATAAATAGCATTCCTTTGTCAAGATTGGGCAAAGCAGATGAAGTAGCAGATTTGATAACTTATTTAGCAGGCGAGAGTGCTTCGTTTATTACAGGCTCAAATTTCCTGATTGATGGCGGTCAGTCAGTATAACAGCAAATCCTATGATTATTTCTATTTTTGTATTCATAAATTCCTATCTGAAGAAAAGAAATTCAAAAAATGCGCCATGGAATATAAAGCAAAATATATAACTGATGATATAAAACTGTCCTCTTACGAGGACAAGTTTTTCAAGTCGGATATTATGTTCGACCACCATATGCTCATCTGGTTTATTTCGGGTGAAACCAAAATTGTACAGGCAGATGCCACTTACTTTTTTAAGAAAGGTGATATATTTTTAATTCCCAGAAATCAACTGGCAACAATTATAAATTATCCTACTAATGGACAACCGCACAAAACCGTGGTAATGCACTTATCCACCGATAGGCTAAGAGATTTTTACTCCAACCTAAATGTAAAACCCAAAGCGGTGGAATCGCAGAAAATTTATTCTTTCAATAATCATCCTTTGCTGGAAAGTTGCCTTGCTTCATTAGTTCCGTATTTTGAAATGAAAGAACTTCCTGAAAATATCGCCACCTTGAAAATTACAGAAGCCATTTGTATTCTAAGGGCTATTGACAAGGGAATTGATAATGTTTTAGCAAACTTTGAAGAGCCTGGGAAAATTGAATTAGCGGATTATATGGAAAAGAACTTTATGTTCAATTTGCCGTTAGAAAAATTCGGCTATCTGACAGGTCGTAGCCTAACAACTTTCAAACGGGATTTTAGTAAAATATTCAACACGACACCACAACGTTGGCTTACTCAAAAGCGATTGGAATTAGCACATTATCAATTTGTCGAAAAGAAAAAGAAACCAATTGACGTTTGCTACGAGGTCGGCTTTGAGAATTTATCGCACTTTTCATACGCTTTCAAAAAACACTTTGGCTATGCACCAACCGACTTGACTGGACAACAAGCCAGCCGCTAACAGCTAGAGTTTCGTTGCGTGTGCAGCACGAACAATGAAACTCGTGTTGAACGGAACCGCTGTGATTCTGCAACTATGGAGTTGTCGTAAAAGAGATTTGTAATTTTTCAAGAGGCCAATGTGCCTCTTTTATATGGGAATTTGTCAGAGACTTGTCAATAATTTTCCCTCTGGTCGTTTGCAACGAGTATCTACATTCTTTTGTTTTCTAACTAGAGCGTTTGCAACGCGGCTAATTTACTGTGCTCTCTAGCTCTTCCAGGTCTCCTGACCTCGTTTTTGTTAAGCCCTGTCCTAGCTCTCAAAGTTAATTTGGCTGTATTGTCCAAGCTACTCAAAGCCTATCCAAAGGCATGGATAGAGTATGAAATCAAGATAGAGTGGGGGAGACTGGATGCTATATTTTATGAAACAGAAACGACGTTTTTTTACACACAGATTGCCGTTGTATGTTTGTTTTTGTAAAATATTCCGTTTACAGACGGAATATTTTCCTAACTTTACAAAAAAGACTAAATTATGAACGCAGTACTTGACAAAAAAGTTAAGGAAAGTATTAAAGACATTCCTGAGATAGGGGATTTAACTAAGATTTTCTTTTATGTTAAGAACCATAACGTAAATTTTCAATATTTAAATCTTTTAAAAGAGTTAACCAATTTGAAAGATGATATAATATCAAATTGGCTCAACATAAACACAAGAACTTTTAGAAATTATAAAAAATCTGATGTTGTTTTAAAGGACAATACAAAGGAACATATTGTTTTGTTGATTTCACTCTATAAACACGGTATTGAAGTTTTCGATAGCATTGAGAATTTTGATAAATGGTTAATCACAGAAAATTTTTTACTCGATAAGAAAGCCCCAATGGATTTTCTTGACACAGTTTCTGGGTTAAAATTTATTGATGACAGACTTACAGCTATTGAATATGGTGATAATGTATAGTAGCAATGGAAGTATATAACATAAGAAAGGAAAAATATTCTTCTACATTAGTCGCATCGGGATCAGCAAATAGATGGAATAAAAAAGATGAATTTGTAATATACACGGGCAGCAACAGAGCACTGTCAACACTTGAAATGGTTGTGCATAGATCATACATTTTACCATCAACCCCCTATAAATTATTGACAATTGAAATACAAGAAGCAGCATCATTTTTAAAAGAAATTGATCCCAATATGCTTCCTAAAAACTGGAGATCTATTGAGGCATATCCTACACTTCAAGATATAGGATCTAACTGGTATAAATCTCAAGAAAGTTTAGTTTTAAAAATACCTTCTGTAATTATCCCACAGGAATACAATGTCGTAATAAACACGAAACACCCTCTTTTTGAAACTCATGTAAAAATAACCACCATTGAAGATTTTATATGGGACGAAAGATTATTATAAAACTACAAATAGCGGTGGTAGTTGTTGTATAACTTCTACTATTTTAAAACTATTGCAAAAGCTCAATTGTATTGATGAAATAACGAACTTATTTCATCAATACACTTTTATATCTAGCCATGTCTTTTAAAACAATACCGGTACCTTTAACCACGGCCCTTAAAGGATCTTCTGCAACATAGACCGGCAGATCCGTCTTCAGCGAAATTCTTTTGTCAAGGCCTCGAAGCATTGCTCCACCTCCTGCAAGATACATACCCGTATGATAAATGTCTGCGGCCAGTTCTGGTGGTGTTTGTGAAAGCGTTACCATAATAACATCTTCAATTCTCTGAATTGATTTATCCAAAGCTCTTGCTATTTCCCTGGAGGTAACCAAAACTTCTTTAGGCTTCCCTGTAAGCATATCTCTTCCACGAACCGTTAAATCATCAGGAGCCTCCTCGAGCTCTTCCATTGCAGCACCAACTTCAATTTTTATCGATTCAGCGGAAGCTTCTCCAATATACAGATTATGATGAGTCCTCATATGAAACAATATATCGTTGGTAAAAACATCACCCGCAATTTTTATAGATTTATCACAAACTATTCCCCCAAGGGCAATAACGGCAATTTCTGTAGTCCCTCCACCAATATCGACTATCAGATTTCCCTTGGGCAGCATCACATCTAAACCAATTCCAATAGCGGCAGCCATAGGTTCATGAATTAAATATATTTCTTTTCCATTTACCCGTTGGCAGGACTCCTTTACGGCTCTCTTTTCAACTGCGGTAATACCACTGGGAATACATACCACCATTCGCAGTGTGGGAGTAAAAAAAGTTTTCTTTAATTGAGGTATATTTTTTATAAACCAACCGATCATTTTTTCCGAAGCATCAAAATCAGCAATAACCCCGTCTTTAAGCGGTCGGATTGTTTTGATGTTCTCATGTGTTTTTCCCTGCATCAAGCTGGCCTCTTTACCTACGGCGATAGTTTTACCATTCCTAATATCTCTGGCCACAATGGAAGGGTTGTCCACTACAATTTTTCCGTTATATATTATCAAAGTATTAGCAGTCCCTAAATCCATAGCTATTTCCATTATCATAAAATCAAATAAGTTCATAATATAGTTTTGTTTAAGAACGCTATTATTATGGTTTTATTCTCTGTAAAAATGAAAATCTAAAGGATCTTTCGTCTTCTAACCTCGAACTTTTGTTAAGCATGCTCTAATCGATTGCGATAGTTAACACAATGATTTGTATGAATTAATGTTTATTTTTGATATTAAATAAAGTATGCCCCCAATCATAAATATCTAACTAAATCTGGATAGTTATGTATGACATCATCATACATAACTTTAGCAAAATCTACAAGCTAAGCACACCAAAATAAAGTGGTACATGAGCACTTTTTTGATAACAAATAATCACAGATTCTTTATAAGTTGGAAATATAGTTGCTTCTTTCTTTATCCTCTTTATTTTTGGCTGAACTAATTAAATTACTATGGATCCTAGATGTATTTAATTATTCAGATCTATAATGTTACTAAACTATACTTTATTGTATCAATTTTATCATTTTTTTTCTTCAAAAAAAAGTAATTTCGAATTCTTAAACTATCAATAATGTAATGATTACATGTTTTAAATATATGATTGTAAATTTTATAATTGTATTTTTTTAAATTGTTTAAAATTACTTCCGTTATGTTTAATTTGTAATAAAGAAATTAAATGCATATTAAAAATACTGTTGCAATGTTGAAATGGATGAAACATATTTTAGTTTTTCTCTTAATTTTTACATGTTTTTCGTGTATTAAAGACGATGAGAGTAATCATAGGATCAAAATTGGTTTTTCACAATGTATAAGTGGTGACCAATGGAGGGTAGCGATGGATTATTCAATGAAATTGGAAGCTTCTATTTATCCAAATGTTGATTTAACTATTTATAATGCAAATAGAGATTCAGAGACGCAAATCCAACAAATTCAGAAAATGATAGATGACGGGATGGACGCTATTATTGTTTCTCCGTTAGAAAGTGATGCATTGACGCCAATTATTGAAAAAGCGTATAAAAAAAATATCCCGATAATTTTGGTCGATAGAAAGATTAATACCGATCAATTTACTACTTATTTAGGGGCTGATAATTTAGAAGTAGGCCGTTTGGCTGCGAAATATTTAGTTTCAAATTCCAAAGAGAAAGTAAAGGTCGTTGAAGTATTTGCTGATTTGGATACTTCAGTGGGACGAGAGCGTACGCAAGGATTTAATGATATAATAAAGGAATTCCCTCGTGTTTCCTTGGTTGGTCGTTTAGATGGTACTAAAAAAGGATTGCCGAAGGCAAAATTTGAAGAATTGCTAGACAAAAATCCAGATATAAATTATGTATTTGCATTTAATGACAATATTGCGTATCAGGCATGGAAAGTGGCCCGCAAAAAAGGATTGGAAAATAAAATAAAATTTATAGGGGTTGACGGTTTGAACGGGCCTAATGGAGGTATAAATTTAGTAAAAAATGGAGTGTTAACAGCTTCTATTTTGTATCCAACAGGTGGAAGTGAAGCCATAAAAATTGCTCTTCAAATATTAAAGGGAGATAAAGTTGCTAAATATAATAAATTAACTACTTTGGTAATAGACTCAGTTAATGCAGATATCATGATCAATCAGTTTGATAAAATTACACAGCAACAAACAGATATCGAATTACAGCAAAATACTATCAAAAGACAGGAAATAGCTTTTACAACCCAATATAATTTGACAAGACTGTTAACCTTGTTTTTGTTACTAATATTATGTTTAGCTTTTTTTAGTGTTTATTCGGCAGTTACAATTTTAAGGAAAAAGAAACTGTTGGAAGAGACTAATGAAAAAATTAGTAGTCAAAGAAATGAAATTGAAAGCTATGCAAATGAATTAAAAATCAGGAATGACGAAAAATTAAATTTTTTTACAGGTTTATCACATGAATTTAAAACTCCTTTGACTTTGATAATGAATGCAATAGATTCTGTTACTTCAGATAAAGCATTAATTGCCGAGTCAAATAAGAAGGATTTTTATCTGATTCATAATAACTCACGAAGGCTTTTGAGATTAATAAATCAATTACTAGATTATAGAAAAATTGAAGAGAAGAAATTCAATTTTAACCCTTCATTGACCGATGTGGTAAGTTTTTCAAAACAAATTTTTAAAGAATTCGCAAGAGAGGCCAATAGAAGAAATATAGATTACAGTTTTAAGTCAAGTGATGAAAAAATTGAAGCTTATATAGACAGAAATCTAATGGATAAAGTGTATTTCAATTTACTGTCTAATGCTTTTAAATTTACTCCGGACAACGGTAAAATTGATGTTGCAATTTTTAAAAATTCAGACAATAATTCGTTTAAAATAAGTATTAAAGATTCAGGAATGGGGATTCCTGATAATGAAATAGATGAAGTATTTAGTTCATTTTATCAAGGCTCAAATAATTATAAGAATAGTTCCGGGATAGGATTGAATCTGTCTAAAAATTTTATTGATCTTCATAACGGAAAAATTGAAGTGATTTCCAAAAATGGAACAGAGTTTATTATTACTCTTAAATTAGGGAATGAACATTTAGTTGGGAATTCAATATTAAACAAAGAAGTTTCTTATATAACGAATGAGTATGACTATTTGGATATTGATCTTGAAGCTAATGAAGAATTAAAGTCTGGTGAGGAGAAATACTCGATTCTGATTATTGAGGACAATGTTGATTTACTTGATTTTATTAGTTTAAAATTGGGGTCGAATTATAATGTGATTAAATGTAATGGAACTAGAGCTATTGAAACTGCAATTGAAATCATCCCTGATATTATAATATGTGATTTAAATTTGCCTGAAATTAGTGGTTTTGAAATATGTCGAATTTTGAAGAAAGACACTAGAACATCTCATATTCCAACTATCATCTTGACAGCCCAAGATGATGATATCTCTTATTTAAAAGCACTGGAAGTTGGTACAGATTTGTTTCTAACGAAACCTTTCAATTTAAGAGTGCTAAAAGAATCTATAAAAGGGTTGTTATTTAATCGAGAAAAAATTAGATATTATTATACAAATAATCTTCATAAGATTGAGGAATTAGGATTGGGTCATCAAGACCGAGATTTCATTAAGAAGATTGATGATCTTATCATTGAAAATTTGGATAATTCATCATTTTCTGTTGAAGAACTGGCAGAGTCTTTAAATATATCAAGAGTCCAGTTATATAGAAAAATTAAGGCATTATTGAATATTAATATAAGTGACTATATTAACAATGTCCGCTTGGAAAAAGCAAAAGAATTATTGACGACTACTAAATTGACTATTTCTGAAATAGCATATTCTTGCGGTTTTTCAACACCAAATTACTTTTCAACTTCATTCAAAAATAAATACAATTTATCACCCAAAGAGTTTAGAGCATAAGCTTTAATTTTTTGGATGTATCATTTTTGAATTTATCGGATTTTTTTAAAATAAACATTGGCTTGTTTGGTTGTAAGTAATTGATAATTAGTGTATTGATTTTTTTATTGATTTTATTATCTAGGTAACATATTGAGATGTATTAGTGCTTTTCCTTTTCTATTTTTATCAAAATTATATTGATATGAAAAAGAAATACTTGTTAGTTGGATTACTCTTAATTGGATGTAAAAGCCAAAAAGATCCGACCCCAGATTTACCAGATACTACTCCACAACCAAATGTTGCTGCCAAGATAATTGATTTTGGATTTGATGAATCATCTGGACAAAATACCGTTGAAATTGTGTCAAAATCAAGTTTTACTATTAATGGACCGATTGATTCAGCAGAACGAATTCGGGGACTTGAAGGGAATGCCTTGCGAGTAAATGGATATTATGGATGGGCTTCCGGAAATGCGACGGTAAACTATCCATCGAAAAGCGTGTCGATTTCAGGGTGGATCGCGCCAGCTGTTTTTCCAGTACAGCGTAAAAATGAAGATGCTATCACTGAAAATACGGTTGCAGCTATTTTTTCAAATCAAAACACGACTAATAGTTCCGGAATCTCCTTTGGGATAAATCAGCATGGTAAAATTATTGCACAGTTTAAAGTAGGTAATAATGTTAAAGAAATCATTTCAGATGAGGAGGTGAAATTAAGAGAATGGAGTTTCATTGTTTTAAATATTGATGCTGAGAAAGGGGTAGCTAAATTGTTTTTAAATGGAGTAGAAGTAGAAACTATTTCTTTTCCGGTTGGGAATTTGGGATGGGATAAAAGTATGCCTATTTTGATAGGTAAAGAATCGAAATCAAAAACAGTTGCTGGCTTTGATACAAATGGATTGACCGGGGCGATTGATTTAGTTTCTGTTTGGAATAAGGTGTTAACTGCAGATGAGATTCTTTTGAATTTTAAAAGTCAAAAAGTAATCATTCCTGATTTGTCCATTCCTGAGAGTAGATTTGCTAATGATTTCCATAAACCAAAATATCATTTGATGCCTAGTGCTGGATGGACTAACGAGTCTCATGGATTGATTTATTTAGAAGGTAAATACCATATTTTTAGTCAAAGAAATATAAATGGGCCTTATTTGGAACAGATCAATTGGGGGCACTATGTTAGTGATGATCTTGTGAATTGGACGGAAATTAAACAAGCTTTGTGGCCTCAACCTGGTTTTGATGAGGTTGGTATTTGGTCAGGGCATGCTGTTGTTACAAATGGAAAACCGTACTTATTTTATACTGGTGTGAATAAATCCAAAGCTGGTATAGGTTTGGCACAAGCGGAAAGTCCTTATATAGAGTGGAAGAAAAATCCAGATCCTATTGTTGCAAGTGCACCACCATCAGTACCTAATGCGGATTTTAGAGACCCTTTCGTTTTTAATGAAAACGGGACTTGGTACATGATGATTGGCACTGGTTTGCGAAGTGGAGTGGCTAGAGGAGGATTGTTTTTGTATAGGTCATCTAATGATCAGTTTAATCAGTGGACTTACGATGGTATAATGCTTGAAGGAAATCCAGTTTTAGATGGAACTGGTGATTTTTGGGAAATGCCGGTATATCATAATTTTGGAAGCAAATCAATAGTGTTAATCAATAAACTGCCAAATGCAAATTCCTTGTATTGGACAGGTTCTTTTAGTAACGGGAAATTTATAAAAGACAATGCAATACCAGAAAGGTTAGATGTTATTAATCAATTGTTGTCACCGACTATTCAGGAAGATAAAGATGGTAATTTAGTTGCTATTGGGATTATTCCTGACGGAGTAACTTCTCAGAAGGAAAAGGAACAGGGGTGGGCGCATATGCTAAGTCTTCCAAGAGTTTGGACATTGGTTAATAATAAAATTTATCAAAAACCGCATCCAAGTTTAGTAAGCTTACGAAAAGGGTCTCAAAATTTTTCAAATGTTAGTTTTAGTTCGGGTGTTAGCAATGTATTAAATGGTGCAAGGGGAACACAATATGAAATTCAAGGAACTATCAATCCCGGCGATGCCGGTAAAGTTGGGTTTATTTTGAACAAAGGAACTGCCAATGGTGAAGAAACACTTATTTATTATGATTATGTAGCTCAAAATTTTGTAGTCAATCGTAGTAATTCTTCGAAATTATCGGGTGTTCCCTTAAGTAATTTGGCAACATCTTATCCGCTTGCAAAAACGGATATAAATTGGCACATATTTGTAGATGCTTCTTCAATTGAAGTTTTTATTAATGATCAATTGGCTTTTGCAACAAGAGTATTTCCATCAAAAGGATCTGATTTAATTGAGTTATATGCTCAAGGTGGTACCGCAATTGTAAAGGATTTAACTATATATAATATTGAAGGTAGTGGAACTGTTTCATCTAAAAAGATTTCTCAAAAAAGTACTGTTATAGAGCCAATCGTTTATCCTAATCCATCAGCTTCTGAATTTAATATTCAGTTTAATAATGTGGCTTCAAAAACCGTTGTATATGCTGGAGTTATTGATATAAATGGAAATATTGTGCGTAAAATAATCAGCATGACTAATCCAGAGTCAAAAATTCAATGGGATGGATTTTATGATAATGGTCAAAAAGCAGATCGTGGAGTTTATATAATTAGAGGAATTATAAATAACGAAATTTTTCAAACCAAAGTGATTGTGAAATAGTTAAGTGGAAGCCATTAATCTATATGAAACATTCGCTTAATATGTTTTAAATCTAAAGTATTTAAAATTTCAGTTAGGAGTTCTAAAAATAAGAAAAAGGCTTTTTCACAATTGTGAAAAAGCCTTTTTTCTTATATCAGTATTTTGATAAAATTGTTTTAAACAAAGCAAAAGAATAGTTTGCTAACTTTATTAGATGAGTACTACAATTTGTTTTTTTAATAGCATATGAATAAACTATGAACAAAGATTTGTTAACCGTTATTTTTTATTTAAAATAGGTGTATGATATATTTAAAAATGATAAAAAACGCTCTCTTGTAGTACTTGTTTTACGTTTAGATTAATGTTTTATGGTTTAATAATTGTCAATTATTAATATATAATGATTAAAAAATTGAAGATGTTCTTTTTTTGAGTTCTTTTTTTGTGAGATTGATTTTTTCAGGATGAAACATATGTAACAAGAGTGTATTTTGAAGTATCAATTTTAAAAAAAAATAAAATTATTAAAAATTAAAAAAGTGTGTAAAGTATTGGTAATTAGAGGTTTTTGTTAGTTGTTTCAAAATTGAATCACTTAGTTACATAATCAGTTATGATAATTTAAAATAGTATTTAGGTTTGGATAACAATTTATTAACACTATACGGATATGAATAAAAAAATTATTTTATGGTCTGCGATTGCATCTCTAGCTGGATTCTTATTTGGTTTCGATACGGTTGTAATTTCAGGCGCAGACAAGACCTTGCAGGAATTATGGCACTCCAGTGATTTTTTCCATGGATCAGTTGTAATGGCAATGGCTTTATGGGGTACGGTTATTGGGGCAATTTTTGGAGCTATCCCAACAAACAAATTAGGGAGAAAGAAAACATTAATGATGATTGGTATTCTTTTTACAATTTCTGCATTAGGATCGGCATTGGCAAATGATCCATGGACATTTGCAATTTTTAGATTTATAGGAGGTTTAGGAATTGGAACTTCAACAATTGCAGCGCCTTCTTATATTTCAGAGATTGCACCTTCAAAAGATCGAGGAAGATTGGTTTCTCTGTACCAGTTTAATATTGTCTTCGGAATTTTGATGGCATTTCTTTCTAATTATGTTTTAAGTGATACAGGAGAAAATGCATGGAGGTGGATGTTAGGTATTCAAGTATTTCCAGCTGGAATTTATACGCTGATGGCTCTTTATATTCCTGAAAGTCCAAGATGGTTGCTTTCTAATTTTAAAGAAGAAAAAGCAATTAAAATTTTAAAACTTATTGAACCCGACAATGATGTTGAAAAGATAGTCTTAGAGATTAATAATGCTAATAAAGAAGTAAAAGTTACCGAAACTATTTTATCTAGTAAATATCGGCTTCCGTTGATACTCGCCTTTTTGATGGCTGCGTTTAATCAATTGTCAGGGATTAATGCTTTTTTATACTATGCCCCACGAATTTTTCAGGAAGCAGGGTTGGGTCAGAGCACTTCACTGTTAAGCAGTATTGGTATTGGAATAATTAATTTGATTTTTACGCTTTTGGGAGTTTTTCTTATCGATCGGATTGGGCGCAAAAAATTGATGTTCATTGGCTCAATCGGATATGTGGCTTCCCTGTCGTTGGTTTCTATTGCTTTCTTTTTGAGCTGGAAAGGAATGTTCGTTCCTATTTTTCTTTTTTTATTTATAGCGTCGCATGCCATTGGGCAAGGAGCTGTAATTTGGGTATTTATCTCAGAAATTTTCCCTAACCATCTTAGGGCAACAGGACAGGCATTTGGTAGTTCCGTTCACTGGATTTTAGCTGCTATTATACCGTCTTTAGTTCCAATTTTCTTCTCTGTTTTTGGAGCTGGATATATGTTTGCATTTTTTGCAATAATGATGTGTCTTCAACTACTTTTTGTATTGTTTATGATGCCTGAAACCAAAGGTGTTGCACTTGAAGATATGGAGTTGAATTTAAAATTCAACAAATAAATAAGTAACCAAACTAAACTAAATTAATAATCAATTATGAAAAACAAGTTTTTAAATGTAAAGCAAGTTTTTGCGTCATTTTGTTTTTTCTTTCTTTTCTTTCTTGCCAATGCACAGCAAAGGGAAATTCGAGGAATAATAACTGACACAAGCAAGAAACCTCTCCCTGGTGCTACAATTGTAGTAAATGGGAGTAAAAATGCAACTACATCAGATTTTGATGGTAAATTTTTAATAAAAGCAGCACAAGGCGATCAGCTTATGGTTTCTTTTATTGGATTTACTAATAAAAAAGTTACTATTGATAGTTCTAATTTTATTACAGTTATTTTAAATGATAATGTAAATAATCTAAGTGAAGTCGTAGTTGTTGGATATACCAAGGAAAAAAAGAGAGATTTGACAGGAGCAGTATCTATAGTAAATGTTGCTGACATTGCACAAGAATCAAGTCCTAATATTTTGACCGCATTACAAGGGAGAGTTGCAGGTCTTCAAGTTAATTCTGGCGGTACTCCAGGAGGTAATGATTCACAAATCACAATACGTGGATTAACGACTGTTAATAGTGGATCGGCTCCTTTGTGGGTTATTGATGGAGTACAAACAACCAGCCCAAGCGCATTAAATTCTGATGAGATTGAATCTGTTCAAGTCTTAAAAGATGGTGCTTCTACTGCAATTTATGGAACTTCAGCAGCTAATGGCGTAATCATTGTGACCACTAAAAAAGGAAAGAAAGGTACTTCTGAGTTTACTTTTAAATCCGAAGTAACTGTAAACATGCTGAGAGATAAAATTAATGTTTTAAAAGCTCAACAGTGGGCTGATGTTGCTTACCAAGCACAGTTAGGTGCTGGAATTGAAACGCCAACACATCCAGTTTTAATTAATAACGGTTCGGGATTTACAATTCCAACTTATTTGGATCCCAATGGTATTCAAACGGCATCAGATACAGATTGGGTTAAAACGATTACACAACCTTCGGTTTCCACTAATAATGATTTTGCATATTCTAAAGGCACTGAACGATTGAGTATGTATTCAAGTGTTAATTATTCTAAAGATAATGGTGTGCAACGTTATACTTATTTTGATCGTTTGAATATGCGATTAAATGCTTCATATAACTTTTTTGATAAAAAATTAGTAATTGGAGAGAATTTCCTGTACTCAAAATTTAATGAAGTAAAGGCTAATGAATTTGAAAATGCCATTCTTCAAAATCCAATTATCCCAGTATATACCAATTTAGGGGATTATGCTGCTCCTCTTTCTGGTGGATTTCAAGACAAGCCAAATCCGTTAGCCAATTTATGGGGAAATAGGAAAAATAAACAAATGAGTCAGAGGTTTTTGGGTAACGTATATGGAAATTATTCTATTATTCCGGATTTAGTTTTTAGCTCTACTCTTAATTTTGACTATGGGACATTCAAATTTAAAACAGCTTCAGAGGCATTTTCGGTAAACGGTTCAATTCCATCCACTTTTCAAAATATAACAACTGAAGATACCAATAATGATTATTTGGGAACCATATTTACGAATACATTAAAATACGATAAAGAATTTAATAAGCATAGAATTTCAGTATTGTTAGGTTTAGAAAATACTGCCAGGGAAGACAATATTAATACTGATTTGGTTAGAGGAGTTGATATTACTGATCCTTCAGGATATATTATTAGACCAGATGCAGAGTATCAGACCATCAAAAATAAAATTGAATCATATAAAATTTCACAATTTGCCTCTGGAAAATATATATATGATGATAAATATATTATTTCGGGTAGTGTAAGAAGAGATGGGTCTTCACGATTTGGTCCCAATAATAAATATGCGATATTTCCTGCTGCTGCACTTGCTTGGAATATGGACAAAGAAGCATTTTTTAAATCCAATAATTATATTTCCAGAGCAAAATTTAGAGCTTCTTGGGGTGTAAACGGTAATGATCAAATTGGGGATTATTTGTATTTGTCAAGTTATATAAATAATTCCACGGCAGGTGTAATTGAATTTTCTGATTATGATATTGATGGTGATGGTCTTGGAACTTCTGGTGGTGTACTACAAACGAGACAGGCAAATCCAGATATAAAATGGGAAAAAACTGAACAGTATAATGTGGGATTAGATCTTGGTTTTTTTAACAATAAGCTACAGCTACAATCGGATTACTTCATTAAAACTACAAATGATTTAATTCTGAATCCTATTTCTTTAGCAGTAACCGGTGAGTCAAGACCTCCAACAATTAATGCAGGTAGTGTAAGCAACAAAGGTTTTGAAGCTGTATTGAGCTATAAGGATAAGATTAACACTGATTTTAATTACGGTGTTGATTTGAATTTTGCTCAATATAAAAATAATGTTGAAAGCCTGGATTCTGATTCAAATTTTTTATTGAATAACAGTATTTCAATTACAAAGGCAGGAAGTCCGATAGCATCATTTTATGGGCTAATTGCTGATGGTATTTTTAGAACACCTGAAGAAGTTGCAGTTCATGCGGAGCAACCAGGAAAAGCTCTTGGTAGAATTCGATACCGAGATTTAAATGGTGATGGAGTTATAGATCAAAATGACAGAACCATAATTGGTAATCCACACCCCAAATTTATGTATGGAATTAATTTGTATGCAGCTTACAAAAGATTTGATTTAACCATGTATTTTGATGGAAAACAAGGTAATGATATTTATAATACACAAAGAAACATGGGGGATTTCGCCTATTTTGGTTTCAACCATGGAACAAATACATTAGATGCATGGACGTCAGAAAATGCAAATTCTAACATCCCGGCTTTATCTACGTTGAACACAAATAATGAGTTACAACCTTCTAGTTATTTTGTAGAAGACGGCTCTTATATCCGTTTGAAAACAATTACGTTGGGTTACACCTTTGATAGAACAATGGTTAAAGGTTGGGGGCTTTCAAATTTGAGAATTAACGTGATTGGCCAAAATTTATTTACAATTACTTCTTTTACCGGTTTTGATTATGAAGTTTCTGGACTTAGTGCCAATGGGATTGGAATTGCTGGTTATGGAATACCTCACTCAAAATCAGTAACATTTGGAGTAAATGCTAATTTTTAATTTAAAGAACATGAAAAAGAAAATAATTACAGGTCTATTAATTGGAATGGCATTATTATTTAATGCTTGTGTAAGTGATTCTGACCTAGATGTTAAGGAATATAATGTCCTTTCGGAAAATAATGTTGATCCAGAGCAATTGGTTATTGCCGCATATAGTGCATTGGATTATAGATACAATACAGGGGACTTTAGAGATTTATGGCCATTCGACCATGCACCTTCCAATTGGGCTACATCAGACATACGTTGTGGAGATGCTTATAAAGGAGGTGGTGGTACCGGCGATAATCCTGGAGGAGGGACACATCAATTGGAAGCTCATGATTTGTTTCCATCGAATGAAAATGGTTATAATTTATGGAGAGCAATTTATTTTGGAATTAAAAGGGTGGATACGGCAATTCGTGCTATAAACCAAAAAACAGCAACTGAATTTCCTAACAAGAATATTAGAATTGGTGAATTAAAAGTTTTACGCGCTCATTTTTATTTTGAGGCTATGAAAAATTTTGGTTCAATAGTTTGGTATGATGAAAACACTCCTGTTGATGAAGTTAACAAAATTCCAAACACCTTTGACTCTGCTTTTATTTGGTCAAAAATAGAAAGTGATTTAAAAGACGCAATAGCTTTATTGCCACAAAATCAGGAAGATTTAGGAAGAGCAAATAAAATGGTAGCTCATGCATTTTTGGCTAAGGCTCAATTGTACCAAAAGAAATGGGCTGAGGTTATTACAAACACAGATGTGGTAATTAATTCAGGTCAGTATGGACTTGTAGCTGATATTGAAAAATTGTACTCAGAGCCAGGATATGGAAACCATGAAAATATTTTTGCAATTCAATTTTCAATTAATGATGGTTCGAATTATGGTAACTTAAACTTTGGTGATTTGATCACTTCTCCTGACAGTCCTGGAGATGATGTTAATCATCCTTACTTGAACGGAGATGATTTTCATAAACCATCACAGAATTTGGTTAATGCATATAAAGTTGGTCCTAATGGTTTGCCACTGCTTACAACCTATAATAATGCTGACGTAACTCCGACAGACAATGTAGATCCAAGGCTTGATCATGCGATTGGCAGACCTGGTATTACATGGAAAGATTGGGCTGCAATGCCACAGCAACAAAATTGGAGTAGAGATCCTGCAACGTATGGTCTATTTGAAAAAAAGAAAAATACTATTTCACCTAATTCTTCGGGGATGGCTTCTAACCCAAACGGTTTTCCATGGGCATTGGGTAATTTAGACTTTCCAATAATTAAATATAGTGATTTGATATTATGGAAAGCAGAAGCATTGATAGAAACTGGACAAGTTGCTGCAGGAATAGCTATAATTAATACTATTAGAACTCGTGCAAAAAACTCTCCTTACGTTAAAGATTTTAATGATCATTCCAAAAATGCGGCTAATTATTTAATTGGATTGTATCCTACGAGCCTTTCGCAAGCTGAAGCACGTGAGGCGTTAAGAATGGAGAGACGATTGGAGTTATCAAATGAGGGGCATGGTTTTTATGACTTAGTAAGATGGGGTATTGCCGAGCAATTTACAGCAGCTTATATCCAAGTAGAAAAGACTAAAAGAACCTATTTACAATCAGCTTTTTTGGAACCAAAAGAAGAATATCTTCCAATACCACAAATCGAAATTGATGCCAGTTCAGGTATTTACAAGCAAAGATCAGGATACTAATTAACTAAACCAAACTAAACCATATGAAAACAATCAAACAAGTATTTTTAAAATATAAAGCAATTATTGCTTTACTGATGATCCTTTTAACCTTGGGATCTTGTGAGAAAAGTGATAATTTTGATGACAGGGTACCTGATTACACCAATGCAATTATTCAATCTTTTAAAGTAGGGGATAAATATGCCGAAATAAATCATACCCTAGGAACAATTACCGCAACATTACCAGCGGGTACAGATTTAACAAAAGTTAAACCTGAAATTAGAATACCAGATGGAGCAACAATATCGCCTTCTGCTGATCAAACGTTTGATTTTACTAAGGGGGCGATAGTGTTTGAAATTAAATCCAGTGATGGTGCAAATAGAAAGTATACGGTATCATTGGCTGTTTATGGCAATCCAAAAATGCTTTCATTTGGAATTGCGGACAAAAAAGGAGTTATTGATGATACAAAAGGTACTGTGGCAATCGAAATAGGGAGTCAAGACGGCAATGTAAATAATCTCGCTCCAACATTTGTTATTGCCGAAGGAACGACAGTAGATGTAGCTTCAGGAGTTGCACGAAATTTTACAAGCCCTGCTGTTTACACTATTTTATCAAATAATGGATATACAGCTAAGCAATACACGGTTACAGTTACACAAATTGCTGCTCCTAGAATTGATACATTTACTATCAATGGTGTTGGAGGAATCATTGATAACCAAAATAACACTATCAATGTTACTCTTCCTCCTGGAACTGCTATAAATGCTTTAACCCCCGTAATTACTGCACCTACAGGGCAAACTGTGAGTCCTGCATCTGGCGTATCTCAGGACTTCTCTAAAGGCACTGTTGAATATACAGTTACAAATACCGAAAAATTAACTAAAAAATATACTGTAAAAATTACTCTTATTGCTGCCACAAAAATTGCATTTTTAGGATTGCAGAATAGTGTAAACGAACTTGCTGATGATGATGCGAAAGCTGCTGCTATCTATTTGCAAAGTGTTTACGGGAATGATTTTAAATATGTGAAAATTTCGGACATTTCAGCTGATAATATGGGTGATGTGAAGGTAGCTATGATTTATTATTTAACTCCCGCAGAAAACCTGGGCTTCTTTGCTACACCTGGGAATGCATCAACTATGTTGCCGCCAGAATTACGCACTGGAGCGGCTCAAGCTGAGGTACTTAAATCATTTGTAAAAAGAGGAGGAGATATGTTTTTAGCAGGAGAGGCAAGTGCTTTAATATTTTCTTTAGGCAGGATTCCAACTAGTTATGCGTATACTGAGAATGGTTGTTCAGCTGCTGCAGGCTGCATTGATCATGGTCATGCATCAAATGATCATTGGGGGTTAGGTATGAGAGATTTAAATAATTCAGGAAACAGAAGAAATCATCCTATTTTTAATGGTTTAACATTTTTAGGTGGTGCTGGTGACGAATATTTACCCTTGCAAAATAGTGATACTAGAGAAGTTCGTCTTGTTTGGTGGCCTCATTTTGACGGTTTGTTAACCCCAAGTTGTTGTGGTCAGGATGCTGCAACTAAGTTTGAAAATACTTTTACTGCTACTAAATTCGGTACATTAAAATGGATCGGAGATGCTTTTGGATATGGAGCTATTGAATGGAAGAGAACTGATTTAACAAATGCGGTCGATTTTGACACCCGAATTAGCACTAATTATAAAGGGCATATTTTTACAATGGAGGATACCATAACCGGCTATGAGTGGGACTCAAATGGAGGGACAAATGATTATCAGTCAAATATTAAAAAATTGACTACGAATATCATTGATTATCTATATTCTATTCAAAATGACTAATCCAAGTAATTCATTTCTTATGAAAAAAGTCAATAAAATTTATGTTTTTTTCATTGCAGCATTTATAGTTTTTATGTGTAATGCCTGCGACGAACGAGAAAATTATGATAGTGATTTGCCGAGTTCATTGAATATAATTAATGCAATGAAAATTGGGGAAACATCTGCAACCATTGATAATTTATCAGGAGTAATTAATGTTGTACTTCCTGCTAATACAAGCTTGCAAGGATTAAAACTTGATATTGCTTCGCCAAAAGGTGTAACAACCAGTCCTGCCAATGGAACAATTGTTGATTTGTCAAACCCATTAGAACTTAAAACAAATTTCAATGGGAAGATCAGAAACTTTATTATAAATGCAAAAGTTTTACCAAATCAAATTGCATTTATTAATGAAGCATCCAGTATAGAAGGAATTGCGGATGACGATATAAAGGCCATAGCAAAATGGGCTCAAAGCACTTATAGTAATGATTTTATATATATCCCTTTTAATGAGTTAACTATTCAATCATTAGCTCATGTAAATGTTCTTTTATTTTACTACGATCAAGAAGGAAGTTCGGCATTGCCTCAAGCAATTTTAAATAAAAAGAATGTTATTACACAATTTGTTGTGGAAGGAGGGAAAATGCTTACTGGCGGTATGGCAAATACTATGATTGCTGAAATTGGTAGAGATAAGAGTGGACTTTTAACCATAAAAAGTAATGGTTCAGGAGGTGTAAACAATGATATTTGGTCAATTGATGGAGGTGTCAATTTTCAGAATGACCAAAGAAATAGCCCTGTTTTTAATTTCACCACTATTATTTCGACAGATTTAAACGGCTATTTTCCAGTTATCAATGGTGGCTTTAAAGAAGATCATAACACAATGTGGGATTTAGGCCCATTATTGGCTGCTGGTCACCAGTTAGGACAATTTGCAGAATTTCAAAGACTTTATGGAGGTAAAGTCTTGGCAACTTGGAGTGGAGTGACAGATGAAGCTGTGGCAGGAATTATCGAATTTGCTCCAACATCCGTTTATGCGGGGACTATTATTGGGATAGGTTTTGGCGGTATGGAATGGTCAATGAATGATAATAGAACTAATGTATACGATGCCAATATAAAAGGTATTTACCGTAATAGTATAGATTATCTTAAAACAAAATAATAAAATAAAAATTGCGATCCGAAAGATATATTAATATTCAAATGTATCTTTTGGATTGTCATATAATTGCTTACAATATGTTAAAAATAACCTGTTTTGGAGAAGTTTTATGGGATGTTTTTCCTACTCATAAAAAAATTGGAGGTGCACCATTGAATGTTGCCGTTAGATTGCAATCATTTGGTAATGATGTCGCCATGATTAGCGCTGTTGGGAATGATAAAAAAGGAGAAAATTTGATACATTTTCTTAAAGATGGAGGTGTCAATGCAGAATTGATTCAAGTAAATACGGAATATAAAACCGGAAAAGTGAAAGTGATGCTAAATGAAAAAGGTTCGGCATCATATGACATCATGTTTCCAAGAGCTTGGGATAAAATCGAATTGCAAAATCATGCAATTGAGAGGGTCAAAGAATCGGATGCATTTGTTTTTGGCAGTTTAGTTGCTCGTGATGAACAGTCTAAAGAGACACTTTTTGCATTAATTGAGGCTTCTAAATATGCAGTTTTTGACGTGAATCTTAGGAAACCATATTATACTCCAGAGCTTTTAATAGCCCTATTAAAAAAAGCCGATTTTATTAAGTTTAATGATGATGAGCTTTTTGAAATCAGCCGTTATATGGGATCAGTGCATAATTCGTTAGAACAGAATTTACAATTTGTCGCTAATCAAATCCAAGCAAAGAGCATTTGTGTGACCAAAGGCAGGCACGGAGCTGTATTATTACATGAAACAAAACTATTTTATAATAGCGGTTATCAGATAAATGTAGTAGATACAGTCGGAGCAGGAGATTCTTTTTTGGCTTCACTTATTAGTAAATTATTAAACAATGTAAATCCTCAAGAAGCTATTGATTTTGCGTGTGCAGTAGGTGCATTAGTGGCTCAAAGTGAAGGTGCAAATCCAATTCTTAAAATTGAGGATATTGGACTTTTTATTAATCCCTTAACTAATAAGTAAAAACATTCAATAGTAGTTTCTGTTATTTTTATTCTGTTGGCAATTATTTATAAAAAGAAAGTTTAGAGATACTATTTCCAGGACGGCGATGCTTTCTTTATTTTTTTGCATAAAAATATCTGAATTGGCTATAAAAAAGCCAATTCAGATTTATTAATTAATTTTAATTCAATTAAAGATTATGAAAAAAACTACTTTACTATGGATGTTGTTTTTTTTAAATTACATTCATGGGCAACAACCTGTTCTTCATCTTAATTATGATGATGTATCTGGCTCTGTTTCTACAAAAAACATAATAAATGATAATGCTTTTCAAGTAAGTAATAATTTTAATAAACCAGAAAGAATACTGGGAGTTTATGGTAATGCGTTGAGAACAGATGGATTCTCTACTTGGGTATCGGGTAATTTTTCGGTAAATCTTCAAGGACAAATTACTATAGAAACATGGATTTCTTTGGAGTCCTATCCGTCTGATGAAGAAGTGCCTTATAGCGGTTTGACTCCTTCAGCAATTATAGCACAAAGAAAAGATGGAAAAGGTTTTTCAATGAGTATGAACACCTTTGGGGAATGGTGGTTTGAAGCTAATTTGTCTGGTCAGATTTATAAAGTTAAAGCCCCAAGTTCTTTTCCATTATATCAGTGGGTTCATGTAGCAGCTGTTATTGATTCTGCCAAGGGAACTATGAGTCTAATATTAAATGGAAATCTTTTGGCTTCTACAACAATTCCTTCAGGTTCAAGTCTCGTTATGGCAGATGGACCTTTATTAATTGGTAAGAGTGAGATTAATAAAACAATGGGAATCTTTTTAATTAATTGTTTGAATGCTGCAATTGATGATACCAAGATTTATGACAGGGCTAAACCAATTTCTGAATTGTTGACTGATTATTCCAGTGGTATTGCCGTTGCCAAAACTACTGGAGAACAAGCTATAGCAGTACCGGAAAGCAGATTCGAAAATGATTTACAAAGACCAATATTTCATGGAATGCATCCTGCAAATTGGACAAATGAACCTCATGGTTTGGTAAAATATAACAATACATATCATATGTTTTATCAAAGAACTCCAAATGGTCCATTTAAAACTGAAATGCATTGGGGACACATGTCAAGTACTGACCTGGTGCATTGGGAGAATAAAAAGGATGCTTTATGGCCATCATTAGATAATTCAAGCACAACGGGTTTTGATATGAAAGGAATATGGTCAGGTGATGTTATAGTAAAAAATAATGTTGCACACGCCTTATATACTAGTGTGAATCATAGTAATATGTATAATCCTGGTATTTCTTTAGCAACAAGTTCAGATTCTGATTTAGAAAATTGGACAAAGAAAGGACCGGTAATTAATAGACAATTTGTAAATGATTTTAGAGATCCTTATTTATGGCAGGATTCTAGCACAGGTAATTATAATATGATCATTGGTGCTGCATTAGGTACCGGTGGTGGTTTAGATTATTATAGCTCATCAGATTTGGTAACATGGAATCATAATGATCAGTTCTCTACAGTTAGTTTTTCGCAAATGGATATCGGTTCAGTTATTTGGGAAATGCCAGTTTTTGAATCTATTGGAAATGGGAAATATCTGTTAATAACAAATCCAATTGGAGGTAGTGTAAGTAAATATGGACCTGCTAAATATACTAGAGCTGTATATTGGATTGGAACTTGGGCAAATGGTAAATTTACTCCAGATTTTAATCAGCCGAAAAATTTAGACTTAATACATGGTCATTTATCTCCAACAGTAACCCGAAAAGCAAATGGCCAGCTTGTAGGAATTGGTATGGTTGATGAACGAAGATCGTCTCAGGCACAATTAAATGCAGGTTGGTGTCATACTTATAGTTTGCCGAGGATCTACTCTCTATTGCCTGATGCTAAAACATTAGGGCAATCCCCAGCACCCGAATTGCAAAGCTTAAGGTTAGTAGGGAGTAAGAGATCCTTTACGGATGTGTCAGTCAATGGAACACAGCAATTAGCTGCTGATGGTAACGCTGTTGAAATTATTGCAACAGTTAATCCATCTTCATCAGCCAAACAGTATGGGTTAAACTTTGCTGTTTCAGCTAGCGGTGGTGAAGTAACAAAATTGTATTATGACGTAAATCTGAAACAAATAGTATTGGATAAAACTAATTCATGCCTTTCAAATGATGATGAGGAAAAAACAATTTTGAGAGGTGATTATGATGAGGCCGCATTTGGGAAACCAACTAAGTTTCAAATTTTTATAGATCATTCTATTATCGACATTTTTATAAATGATGCTGCTGCATTTTCAAACCGAATATATCCCACTAAATTAGACAGCAAAAATATACAATTGACTTCTATTGGAGGAATTTCAATTTTTACAAATGTGGAAGTTTATAATTTGGATAAAGCTTTTGGTGTTATTCAAACGAAGCTTAATTTATCAACAGAAAGTGATATTGCAGAGCATTCTGAAGATGGGAAGGAGTTTTTTGTTTCAGTAAGTAATAATACATTTAAAACAGATTTAGACAAATCGTTGTGGCAAATTGAAAATTTACCTCAAGGAGTTCAAATTGGAAATATAATAAGAGTATCTGACAACCAAGTTAAAGTTGTTCTGCAGGGTAACAGTACTAAGGATTATGATAAAGATATTGCAATAACTCTTTCGATACCTGCTTCTCAATTTTTAGAAGATAAATTGCCACAAACGGTTACAGGTACAGGCTTAATTTTTAAAGCTGTGATTGAACCTGTTACTACAATTAGTATGCAAGCTACTTCTGAAATCAAAGAAGGTTTTGAATCGGGTAAAGAAATTCAGCTAAATATAACAAACAATACGTGGAAAAATGTACTAAATACTGGATCTTGGGTTATAACAAATTTACCTTCAGGTTTACAATATAATATTAGCCGCATTGATTCTACTCAAGTTAAAATTACTTTATCAGGAATCTCAAATGATTATGATCAGGATATTTCAAATTTTACAATAACTGTCCCAAAGTCTGAGTTTGTGAAAGATGATGTTGAGTTGACAGATTCATCTATTACCATAAATCAGGGCATTATTTTTAAAGCAATTAAAGGAGAATTAAAGTATGATTTTGAAAGTGGTGATCTAAAAAACTGGTCTATAACGAGTGGAAATGCATTTTCAAATGGTGATATTACAAATCAGACAACTTGGTTTGGAGGTAATTTTATGCAACAGGGGAATTATCATTTATGGGGATTTCTTGATGGAGAAGATGTTCAGGTTGGTGAAATGAGGACAGGTACTTTTAAGTTGGAGGGGGATGGAAAGATTAATTTTTTGATTGCTGGAGGAAATGATATCAATAATCTCTATTTAGCACTTGTTGATGCATCTAGTGGTAATGAACTTTTAAAGGCCACGGGAAATAACTCTGAGACATATAGAAGTGAAACTTTTGATGCTAGTCAGTTTATTGGGTTGAATTGCTATTTAAAAGCAGTTGATAAAAGCACTGGTGGATGGGGGCATCTGAATTTAGATGCTATTAGTGTTCCAGTACCTGATAATGAAGTAATGCCAGAATTACCAACTTTAAAAGTTACGGGGATAGTAATAAATCCTATTGCTGTTTCGATGAAAGTTGGAGAGATTAAAGAACTTATCGCAACAGTATCTCCAGAGAATGCATTGGATAAAACAGTTACTTGGTCGTCCTCAAATGGAGCTGTAGCAACAATAGATCAAAACGGAAAGATAACAGCAAAATCGATTGGAAATATAATAGTAAAAGCAATAACTACAGATGGAGGCTTTTGGGCTCAAAGTGAATTGACTGTTTCGGAGGCTCCAAATTATTTGCAATATGATTTCGAAAGTGGTGATTTGACGGGTTGGACAGTTACTGGTGATGCTTTCTCGAATGCTGATGTTACTCAGGATGCTTTTTTTTGGGGTAGTGTTCCATTCAATCAGCAAAAGCTATATCATTTATGGGGTTTTAAAAGTGGGGGAGATTCACAAACTGGTAGCATTAGGACAGCAGATTTCAAATTAGGAGGTGATGGAAAAATTTCTTTTCTGATTGGCGGTGGACAAAATTTAAATAATTTATATATTTCATTGGTTCGCGCTTCGGATAATGTGGTTTTACTAAAAGAAACAGGCAAGAATAATGAGGCATATACATCTTCTTTTTTTGATGCTTCTCAATACATAAATGAAACCTGCTATATCAAAGTCGTTGATAATTCCACAGAAGGTTTTGGACATTTAAATGTAGATGATATCAGAATCCCCGTTCAAACTACTTCTGTTGTAAATGTAAGTGGAGTTACTGTCGATAAAAGCGATGCAGAACTATTGATTGGGAGTAGTATACAAATTACTGCTGTAGTGAGTCCTTCGTCTGCAACGAATAAAACTCTTTCATGGAGTTCCAGTAACTCAGGAGTTGCTTCAGTTGACCAAAATGGGCGCGTGCAGGCAATAGCTGTTGGTAATGCTATAATTACTGTTGCCTCTATTGATGGCAATTTTAAAGCTATGACGACAATTACTGTTAAGGGAAATACGCAACAAAATGATTTTTTGACTTATGATTTTGAGTCTGGTGATCTGACGGGTTGGACAGTTACTGGTAATGCTTTCTCTAATGCTGATGTCACTAATGTGACAAGCTGGAGTTGGGGAGGTCCATTTAATCAGCATGGAACCTATCATCTTTGGTCATTTAAAGAGGGGGAAGACAGCCAAATAGGAAGTATTCGAACTCAAAATTTCTATTTAGGTGGCGATGGTAAAATTACATTTCTCTTGGGGGGTGGATTTGATATAAACACACTGTATTTGGCTTTAGTCCGGGCGTCTGATGGCAGTATTCTAATGAAAGCGACAGGAGAGAATAATAATAGTGAAGAGTATCTTCCGAAATTTTTTGATGCTAAAGATTTTATAGGTGTGCAATGCTATATAACGGTCGTTGACAATGCAACAGATGGATGGGGGCATTTAAATGTGGACAATTTAAAAATTCCTGTGCAAAACAATGTAACAGCTAAGAATTCAAGTTTAAAACAAAAAAGTGCAGACAATGTAGTCAATGAAATACAGGTTTTTCCGAATCCTTCTGAAGATATATTTTATTTAAATTCTGATAAGACGGCTGTTTTTTCCGTAAGTAATGTACTCGGAAATGTATTATTCAACACTAAAGGGAATAGTATTGATTTGACAGGTTATCCTTCAGGAGTTTATATTTTGAATATAAAAATTTCTACTGAAGAAAAATCAATTAAGATTGTGAAAAAGTAATAGTTCAGCTTGAGTAAATCAATTTTTAATTTATAACAATCAAATTAAGTTAGATTCTACTTTAGCAGAGAGTTTTTCTAAATTATATTCCTGTTTCTGGCTCGGTATGCGTTAGATTATAGATAGTATCGGGCTGGAAGCAAGGGATTGAAGTGTGAAAATTAGGCGAAAAATTAATAAAAATAAAACAAAATTAAAATGAAATCTACGAAACATTTATCGCTAGTTTTTTACGGTACCCTTATGCTTTTTGCAGGATTTACACCTTATTCTGCAATGGGGCAAGCAACTGGTGTGTTAAAAAAAGAGGCAACAGAGGAACAATTATACCGCCCTAATTTTCATTACACTCCTAAAAAAGGTTGGATGAATGATCCAAACGGAATGTTTTACAGCAATGGAAAATATCATTTGTTTTATCAGTATTATCCAAATGATAATGTATGGGGACCTATGCATTGGGGACATGCTGTAAGCAAAGATATGATTAAATGGGAAGAGTTACCAATGGCCCTTTATCCCGATAATCAAAAATATATTTTTTCTGGCAGTGCAGTTGTTGATACGAAAAACACCTCTGGTTTAGGAAATGGAAAAGAGGCACCTATTATCGCAATATATACTATGCATGATGCGGACAAAGAAAAGCAAAATGTAATAGATGTAGAACAACAGGATATTGCTTATTCGCTTGATGAAGGAATTACATGGAAAAAATTTGAAGGAAATCCTGTAATCAAAAATTCAGGGATTCGTGATTTCCGTGATCCAAAAATGTCTTGGGATGAAACTCATCAGCAATGGATCATGATTTTGGCTGCGCAGGATAGAGCTCAGTTTTATAAATCAACAAACCTTAAGAATTGGGAATACCTATCCGATTTTGGAAAAAATATTGGTGCACATGGTGGCGTCTGGGAATGTCCTGATTTCTTTCAGATAAAAGTACAAGGAACTAATGAATCGAAATGGGTTCTAATTCAAAACTTGAATCCAGGCGGAGCAAACGGTGGATCCGGTGTGCAATATTTTGTTGGAGATTTTGATGGTAAAACATTTACGCTTGATCCGCAATTTGCTAAAAGAGTTACAGAAGAAAATGCAGTTTGGTTAGATTATGGAAAAGATAATTATGCGGGTGTCACATGGAATAATATTCCAAATGCTGATGGCCGACGATTATTTATTGGATGGATGTCAAATTGGGCTTATGCAGAGAAAGTGCCAACAACACCATGGAGAAGCGCTACCACAATCCCTCGTGAACTTCAGTTAATTAAAAAAGCAAATGATTACAGCTTAATTAGTAATCCTGTAAAAGAAATTAATAAATACATTTCTAAAACAATGACCAAGAAAAGTGCAAAAGGAAAAGGAAGTTTGACTTTGGTTGAGGGTGGAAAAGTAGATTTAACACAAGCAATTATTGAGTTTAATTTAAAAAATCTAAGACAAGATAACTATACTTTTATGCTATCAAATAAAGCTGGTGAATCTTTAAGTTTTGGAATTAATAATTCATCAGATAGTTATTTATTTGTAGATCGTTCTAAGTCGGGAAGAATTGATTTTTCTGATAAATTTGCGTCAGTAATAAGTAAAGCAAATTTGAAAGGAATTCAAAAAGAAGCTGTTTTTAAAATAATATTAGATAAAACTTCGATCGAAATATTTTATAATAATGGTGAAAAAGTAATGACTGAAATCTTTTTCCCAACACAGCCTTTCACCAAAATTTCAGTCTCATCCAATCAAGGTATTGAAATTTATAATTTAGTAATTAATGATTTATCTATAAAGTAAGTTTAAATGTTTTTACAATATTGAGGTTTGACCTTTAACCTTTGAATAATTTTTTCGCTACAAATCCACAGACTTTGAATCTTTTTTAATCTGAGGATTTGTAGCTTTTGTCTTGTATTTTTGATGAAAATTTTAATATTTGGGTTTATTAAAATAACGTGAGTTCGATACAAATCATTAAAAAAGCATTAAGTGTTTAGTATCAACAAAGTTGTTTTTTAAAGAAGGCTTTATTGGCAAGTTATAGGCAATTAAAGCTGAAAATATCTTGTTAAAGTAATTGGTTTGTGATCGATTTCTGGAATGCTCGACTCGAAAAATATTTTTTAATTGATCAAAAATTGTTTCAGTTATAGCTCTTTTTCTCAAATGAAATGCGTCTGTCTTGTCCTGTTGAAGCTACTCAAAGCCTACTCAAAGGTATGGATAGTGTATGAAATCAAGATAGAGTGGGGGAGACTGCATGATATTAAATAATAAAAATAAAACGGTTCTATGATCAATCTTTATACAGATTTTTTAAGGTCGATCCACTAGAGCCAAATATGCAATAGCTATCAACTTTTGTTAGCAATAAATATAATAATTTAAAACATCACTTAATTTAGCGGTATGCATTTCCCCTGCAAATATGTTTTTGGTTAGCTCCTTGTAATAATTACATTGAATGTGATAACCCATTTCTGTTAAAAACGGTACAAAAGAATCTATTTTTATTCTAAATTTGTTTGCAGGATGCATTAAAATACTCCCAAGCAAATAGCTTCTGTCGTCAATTTCCTGTAGGCATTGCTCTAAATCCATAAGCTTTATATTTATAACAAATGTAGGAAATCAAAACCATTATTTATTTTCTAATCTCAATAATTATTTGGTTTCTCTTATTAATTTTATAAATACCCAAAAAAATTAGAATGTTTTGTTCACTATTTGTGTAAGCAACATTTTTTAATAGTACAATATATTATTTTTTCAACTTTAAATTGTATTCCAGCTCGAAATTGTAAGTTCAAATTGGTCAACCGCTCGTATTGCAAATTAAGAATTGTTGAGTATCTCCTGTTGACTAATTTGATTTTTTTATAATACTTTACTAATTAGGTAAAATGAAGAAATATTGAAAAGTCGTTGTTTCTTACATTTAATTTCTTAACTTTGAGTGAATTCCTTATTTTTTTATCGTATTGTAGTGTTGTTTTGTAATAAATATATTTCCTTTTTTATTTTCATAGTTTAAAGTTTTAATAGGTGCATTAGATCATATAATGTAGTATAGTTTTAATTAAATACTTGAAATTTTGGCAAAAATTAACCACAATAATTACCTGGATGTTGTTGATAGTGTTTGGACTTCTGCTAAGGAAAAAGGCATCATGCATATCAATTCCGAAGAACAACATTTCGATGGAACGAAATTTACAATCAATGGAAATGAACTCATTAATTTTGGAACCTGCGGTTATATGGGGTTAGAAACTCATCCAGATTTAATAGCCAATTCAATTCAGTTGACAAAAAAATTTGGTACCCAATTATCCATGTCCAGGGCATATGTGCGTCCCACCTACATTCAGGAGTTGGAGGAGTTAATGTCTCAGATATTTGATGGCAATAAAGTGATTTGCTATACTTCAACTTCAAATGCACATATTTCAGTTATAAGTACAATTATAAAACCAGATGACTTAATTATTCTGGATCAACAGGTTCATTTCAGTGTTCAATTTCCATGCAAAAACATGAAGTTGCAAGGCACAGATGTAAAAATGGTTCGGCATTCTGATTATTTAATGTTAGAGGAGATGATCCAGGAAAACTACAATCAGTACCATCGGATTTGGTACATGGCTGATGGTGTTTATTCTATGCACGGTGATTTACCGGATACAAACGTTTTAAAAAAAATGCTCAATAAATATTCTAAACTTAATTTATACTTCGATGATGCACATGGAATGGCTTGGGAAGGTAAAAATGGAGCTGGGCATATTTACAATCAGTTAGGAGTAAACAATCGCATTGTTTTGATATCTACGCTTGCCAAAGGTTTTGGATGTGTTGGCGGTACAGCAATATTTGCTGATCCTGAAATGTATAGAAAAGTAGATATTTTTGGGGGGCCTCTAAGCTATTCTCACCCTCTCTCGCCTGCAAATGTTGGTGCGGCAATTGCTTCTGCTAAAATTCATTTGTCAAGTGATATTTATAAGTATCAGGCAGAATTAAGAGAATTAATGGATTATATGAATAAGAGATTGGCAGAAAAAAATCTGACCAATATTTCCTCTCCCGATTCACCAATTTATTTTATCGGCGGAGGTTTAAATAAAGTAACCAGAAATTTTGTTCATCGTATTTTACAAGAAGGCATTTATGTAAATACTGCTATTTTTCCTGTTGTCCCTAATGATAAATCAGGCTTGCGGTTTACCTTAACACGACATAATACAAAACAAGATATTGACTTGTTTACTGATGTTATGGAATATCATTTGCCAAAAGCTATTGAAGAAGAAGGGGATAGCGTTGAACGAGTTTATGAAGAGTTTGGTTATTCTGTTGAAAGAATACAAGGAACTATACTAAGCAATAACACAGCAACAGACTCTAATTTAATTAGTGAAGAATATACTGCAATACAAGACATCGATCCGGGAATTTGGAACAAGATGTTTAAAGATAGAGGAAATATAAGTCATTCGGGAATGCAATGTATGGAAGAGATTTTTTCTAATAATGAAAAATTGGAAGAGAACTGGAGTTTTCACTATCTTATAGTTAAAGACAAAAATGAAAACATTGTATTGGCTACATTCTTTACTGGAGCTTTGTACAAAGATGATATGCTGTCACAAGAAAATGTGTCTAAAAATATAGAAGAAGTTCGTAAAACAAATCCTTTTTATTTGTGTTCAAAAACATTGGCAATGGGATCTTTGTTTGCAGAAGGGGACTTTATCTACTTAGATTCGGAGCATGCTGAATGGAGAAACGCAATTAATTCCTTATTTAAATTTGTTGCAAAAACTAAAAAAGAAATTGAAGCTTCAACCGTCATTTTTAGAGATTTCAATAAAGACAATATTTTGAATTCAATTTTAGAGGATGAAGGTTATGCTAAAATAAAAATGCCAAACACTAACATTATAAAAAATCCCAAATGGGAAACGACTACAGATTTGATGGCATTGATAAAATCAAGTAAAAAAAGAAATAATATTAAGCAATATGCTATTAGGCATCTTGATAAGTTTGATGTTAGAACTAAAAGTAAAATAACAGACGAGGAAGCATCTCAATATTTTGATTTGTTTTCGAATGTTAAAAATGTGAACTATTCATATAATTTTTTTTCATATCCGAAAAAATTACCTCATGTTCTTTGCAAGTATCCAGAATGGGAATTCATTGAAATTCGTTTGAAAGAGAACGATCTACTCATTGCAGTTGTTTTTGGATATATTGGCAACGATCACTACTCACCATTGATTGTTGGTTTGGACTATAATTATATTGACACCCATCATGTTTACAAGCAAGCCATGTTTCAAATGGTAAAAAGAGGAAATGATCTTAATAAAAAAATTACCTATTTAGGGTTAACTGCTGATTTTGAAAAACAAAAATATCTGGCAGAGACAATTCCATTATATGCTTTCTTGAAAGTCGATGAAACTTATAATTTAGAATTAATTGAATCGTATTCTAATATACGTACTAAATAGCAATAAGATACGTTAAAAAACAATAAATATTGATTATGAAGGAATTAGAAAATGAATTTATTAAATTTTGGTTTGAAAACGATATTCTATATTCTCAATTTAAAAGACCTACAGAAGGAACACTTGAAAATATCAAAGAAATAATCAATCTAAGACATCAAATATCAGGAGGTAAAAAGCAATACTGGTGTTATGATTTTAATGGAATTAGATCCTATGATATACATGCACGTGATTATGCCGAAAAAAAAGGGCAAGAGTATTTATATGGTTGTGCAATTCTATTAAATTCTCATGTAACAAAATTCATTCTGAACACATTCATGATATTGAAAAATCCTGTTGTTCCTTTAAAAGGGTTTACCAATAAAAAGGATGCAGTTAATTGGCTAAATGGATTGAGTAAAGAATAGGCCAGGATAAAGGAGACGAAAAATCAAAATTTGTCATGAAGTAATAAAAAATACATGAATTAAATTTTGATCAATAATTAGGAATCTTTATCGTTGATTAAAATTATCGAGTATGTTGATTGTCGAGAAGAAAAAATGATAATACATTAAGGATCGATATTTAGAATAAGGAATAGTAATATTTGTATCATGATTTTAGAAATGTAATATTACTTTAAAGATTGACTTATTATTGTTAAAATTAGAATTGTTATAGGTTTGAATTATTAATGTGAATTTTTATCTGACAAAATTCATTGTTGTTTTTCATGGTGTAAAAAGCCAATAGTTTCTTTAAAAAGGAATGTCATAAATATTGATGTAATTGAGTTTGATTATCAGAAAAACTAAGTATAAAACTATTAGATGACTAAACTGAAAGAAATATTAGCTCTGGTTCGTTCAATCAATGCAGATGAATTTCATGTACAAATCACGAATGGTGGCCGTTTGGATGATGTTTACAAGGAATTACTATTTTTATCAGAAAAAATGGAGTCCAAAAAGAATAGGACTGATCTTATCATTGATCATATTTCAAATTGTTATGCAGGTGATTTTTTCCATAAACTCCCAATTTCTGATGCACAAGATGAATTAGATGTTTTTTGTATGGGGTTTAATACCTATATCGAAGAACTAAAAGCCGTAATGGTTTCCAAAAATTTGTTGGAAGTAATCAATAAAAAATTAGTTGAAGAAAAAGAACGTTCTAATCAATTGGTAAGGGTAAAAGATGAATTCATGTCAAATATGAGTCATGAAATTCGCACACCGCTTAACGGAATTTTGGGATTTACCGATCTATTGTTGAAAAATACTTCTTTAGATAGCGAAGCTAAAAAGCAATTGGATTCGATCAAAATCTCCGGAGATATCCTCCTGGTTATTATAAACGATATTTTAGACTTATTAAAAATAGAATCCGGACAAATTACACTCCGTCAAGAACCGTTTAATTTGCGTGGACTAGCGCAGTTTATCTACGATACTTTTTCAATTCAAATGAAGGAAAAAGAAATCGATTTTAACGTCTCAATTGATAAAAATGTTCCTGTGGTTTTTATTGGTGATTCAATTCGAATCTCTCAGATATTATTTAATTTGGTCAGTAATGCTTTTAAATTTAATCATTTAAAAGGAAAGGTGGAACTAAAAATTCGACTTGATAGAGAAGAAAATGGTTATCATTTTGTAGAGATCTCAGTAAAAGATACAGGGATTGGAATACCATCCGACAAAATTAATTCTATTTTCAATCCTTTTATTCAAGTTAGTAATGATACCAGTAGAAAATACGGAGGGACAGGATTGGGGTTAGCCGTGATAAAGAAAATTATTACTATTATGAATGGCGAAATACATGTCAAGAGTAAACTCGGTACAGGTTCCAAATTCACTACGATTATTCCTCTTCTGAAATCTACTTCTGATCCATTTGTTTTTCAACCAGTTATTAGTAATAATCAAGAAACAATTTTGGCTAATGATGATAAAGTCAAAGTGCTTGTAGCTGAGGACAATCATATCAATCAACTTTTGATGCGAACAGTTTTGAAAAAATTTAATTTTGACTGTACAATTGTTGCCAATGGAAAATTAGCAGTAGAAGCACTTAAGAATGAAAGGTTTGATATTATCCTAATGGATTTAATGATGCCGGAAATGAATGGGTTTGAAGCCACATCTGTTATCCGTAATTTAGAAGATGTTGAAAAAAAAAATATTCCTATTATAGCATTAACAGCTGTAGTAACTGGTCCTGATATTGACGCCTGTATTTCCTTAGGAATAGACAAATATCTGTCCAAGCCATTTGAATCTAGTGAATTATATAAAATGATAATAGAGTTGGTTCAAAGCAACAAAATATAGTATTCAACTCGGAGAATCCCTTATTCCCAATAAATACAAAGGAGTAATGAGAGTTGCATTACGTTCAGAAACAAAATGCAGATACTGTACTTTGTTTCACACAAGACCGCAAAACTCTTTAGTACAACAGATACGGAAATACAGAAAGCGTTAAAATAACAAGCATTTTTATTTTGAATTTTCGAAGAAAAGTCAGACCGTATTTTAAAAAGATTTCTTTGAGAAATAGACAAAAAAAATCCTTTCAGAAACCTGAAAGGATTAATAGTTAAAGTAAAAATGAAATTATTTTTTAGATTCTTCGATTGAAACTTTTCTAAACTCTTTTAAAAGTTTTTCCAATTCTAAAGTTGATTTACGGGCTCTTGCTCAAGGGGAGGACTTTCCTGTTTCACGCATTCATCTATTTTGGTGGTTCTCGTCGCAGAGGCAATACCCGTGCTCATTTAATTTTTCTTTAATTTTTCAATCCATAGACAAGCAGCGGATAAGGAACTAATGGCTGTGGAACTTAATACCGCATCTTCGGTTTTCCGTGTCATGTCCTGTTGAAGCTACTCAAAGCCTACTTAAAGGTATGGATAGTGTATGAAATCAAGATAGAGTGGGGGAGACTGCATGATATTAAATAATAAAAATAAAACGGTTCTATGATCAATCTTTATACAGATTTTTTAAGGTCGATCCACTAGAGCCAAATATGCAATAGCTATCAACTTTTGTTAGCAATAAATATAATAATTTAAAACATCACTTAATTTAGCGGTATGCATTTCCCCTGCAAATATGTTTTTGGTTAGCTCCTTGTAATAATTACATTGAATGTGATAACCCATTTCTGTTAAAAACGGTACAAAAGAATCTATTTTTATTCTAAATTTGTTTGCAGGATGCATTAAAATACTCCCAAGCAAATAGCTTCTGTCGTCAATTTCCTGCAGGTATTGCTCTAAATCCATAAGCTTTATATTTATAACAAATGTAGGAAATCAAAGCAATTATTTATTTTCTAATCTCAATAATTATTCAGCTACCTATAACAATTTTATAAATACCCTGAAAATTTGGAATGTTTTGTTTACTATTTGTTCTGGTAACCTTTTTTAAGAATCTTGACTGGAATTGGGATATGTCTCAAGGGAATTGGACTGAGGCTGACTTTTCAGGATTAAAGAACTTGAAGGAGAAATTTAGTTCTTCAAATATAAAAAACTGTAAGTTCATGAATTCGGATTTATCGGGTCTGATTCTTGGAAAAACAATGTTGAATCATGCTGTTTTTCAGGTTCAAACATCAGAGACAGCAAAATTCAATCTTCAAACCTCTTAAGTGATCAGTTTACGAAATGTTTATTTATTGATGCTGAACTTTTTAAAAGTAATATCGAAAAATGTAATTTCTCTGAGGTGGACTTTTCTGGCGCAGAAATTCTAGAATCAAATTTAGAGAATACTATTGTAAATGATGTCATTTGGAAGTTTACCAAATTTTTAAAGACAAACATTAGTAATATTACTTTCATGGGAACTTTCGAGGATTGTCATTTTCAAAAGTTACTAATTGAGGACTAAAAAGGACTGATTCATTGTTGAATCAGTCCTTTTTGGTTTTAATCATACTGCCATACGAAAAGAGCAGCTTTGTCAAATTTCATTTTGTTCGAGATCCTGGAATTCATCCTAAAACACAATAAACCATGGTATTAAGGAAGATTTTCATCTAGATAGGGAAGATTGTCCCCCTGACTCTTTAGGTGTCTAATTACTTTTGATTAATGATTAACTAAATTTTTAACCAAAAAAAAATTGTATGAAAAAAAATTATCCAATTTTATTGTTTGATTCGTATTTCAGTGTATCTGACAAGACACAGAAATACTGCAAACTTTACAAACTTTTCATTGTTTGCCAAACCTGATATTATCATCAGACAATGTCATAATGCATAATTAATGTTAAATGATTCTTTTAATGAAAACAATTTCTGAATCACAACCTATTTTTTAAACTAATCTAAAATAACCATGAAAACAAAACTACATGTTTTTGTTATGTTACTGTTTTTTTACAGCTTCATACCTCATGCTTTTGCAACCGATTATTACACCGCATCGGCATCAGCAACGCTAGGAGGAAACACCGGAGCGGTTAACGCCAACTGGACCACCAATCCAGACGGACTTACCGGATTGACAACAGTTGCCATCGCAGCAACCGACAACCTTATTGTTTTGAATGGAGGTGCAGCCACCATTATTAATTCCGGTACAATGACCGTTGGATCCCTAAACATTAATTCGGGCGGGACAGTTATCCACAATAACAATGCGTCGGCCTCTACATTTACCATTACCGGGCTTCTAACCTGGAACGGAACGATAAAAACATTGCAAGCAGCATCCGGGAGTAATTTTTTCAACGCAAATGGAAATGTTACAGGAATTACGGCCGTCCATGACATTAACAGTACAAGAGGGGTTTATTTAGGGGGTACAGGCAAAACTATTAGCCTTACCCAGCTATCAACTGGTGTTGTCTCTAGTGGAAACATCAGTATTGGTCTTCTTCTTGGCACCAGCCATTCATTGGCAGGAAACTGTAAGTTGTATTCTCCACTTATTTTCAACGCAACAACTGAAACTTTAGATCTTAACGGTTATAATTTACAGGCATCTACCATTAAGCAGGGGAATACCAGTACCCGTTTAATAAAAGGAAATGTTAATTCAAAGCTTACAATTTCGGGAACTAGTGCTACTACAGGCAGCCATGCCACGGTAATTACATTTGATCCTGCAGCTGCAGTTCTTAATGAACTTAACATCAACAGTGAGTACATTTCCAACGCGGCAGGTTCGGTCACTGTCAATGGAAACCTTACGGTAAATTCATTGAATTTTGGTACTCCTTCCGGTGACACGGCTACAAGAAACTTACAAGTAAATGGTAACTTTACATTGGCCAATAATGGAACTATGCGTGTACAGGCAGGAGGCTCTACTGCCGTAACTACCTACGATCAATTAAATGCTACTGGAAATATCAGTTTAGGAACTTCAACAACATTAAAAGTTGATTTTATCAATGCCTATAGCACAACATCGCAGCCAATTCTCACTTTTGCACAATCATCCGCAGGAACTGTCTCTGGAACCTTTGGCACAATTCAAAACACAAGTGGTTATACAGGTAATGCTACTTATATTGCAAATGCCGTAAAATATCAACTGCTCACAACGCCGGCTCCCCTGCCGCCGCCGCCGCCATGTCCTGTTACTTTAACGCCAGACCTCCCATTATTGCCTTCTAATTCAAATATAGAAGCAGAGATCAATACAGCGGTACAGCGTTTTTCTGATTCTTATTTGGGGACTATCGAACCTACAACCGCTGCACTTGATGCTGCCATTGCAAGTTATAATGCACTTAACATAACGGTAGATGGATATACTATCACTGCCGGGACAGCTGTTACCAAATATACTCAAGTGGCATTTTTAAAAACCTTTGCACAATACCTTAAGTTCCATCCAGAGGATACTAATAATATATTTACCAAAGCCCTTAACACAGTGTGGTTGGTCTCAGACCGAGTATGTAAAGGAACATTGGCAATAGATGAGAATCAATATGATTATAGGGATTTTGCGCGACCAGCCATACTTATACCAAGTATTAAGGACAACCCGCATGTAAAAGGGTTGTTTGAAAACGTGCTGTACCAACAAAGTGATTTTGACTATTTCTGGGAACCAAATTATCAGGGAGGTATGAACGATGACCATATAGGCAACAGTGGAAATGTAACTATGGCTTATGTAAAATGGATAGACTCTGCCGATGAACGTTATCGTTATATGACTGCTTTCAAACGATTTGTAGAAAATTTTACAAGTGTTACAACAAAGGGATCTTACAGCGGAATAAAACCTGATGGTTCAGGATTTCATCACTGGTCAGCTTATCCATCATACCAGTACAATTTAAATAGTGCTGCTGATATTGTTTACTATTTGCAACAAACTTCCTTTGAAGTGAAAAGTGCTAATTACCTTCGCTTAAGAGATGCCATCATGGCTCAAGTCATGTTTACAAATGATAACACAACGAGATTCCTGACTATGACTGGAAGAAAACCGAATGAAATTGCTACTACCATAAATAAATTTAGTTTTCGTAATATGGCAGTAGCAGGAGGAAGCATCTTGGGGACAGGAACTTCAGATCCAGTGATGGCTACTTATTACAACCGCGTATGGGGGAGTTATGCATCATTTGGTAATTCAACTAAATCTTCTTATAACGAAGGCTATTTCCAGTTCAACCACAGCATGGCCGGTATTTACAGAAAAGACGGATGGTTGGCTGTGTGCAAGGGTTTCAATGATAATATGTTTGGTGCTGAAATATTTGGTCCTTCTAGTGGAACGGCTAACCGTTTTGGACGTTATCAAAGTTATGGTGCCGTTAATATTATTTATCCTGGAGATGCTCTTACAGGAAACGGATATGACGTGACAACCTGGGATTGGAATTTTACACCTGGTGCTACTGTTATCCGACTTCCATGGGATAAGCTCCAAGCAGAAAAAGACCGTATTGACGAATTGCAACAGAAAAGATTTGTAGGTTCTTTGAGTTTTATCAATAAAAATGGTGATTACCTAAAAGCAATTCAGGGGACTTATGGTTTGTTTGCCATGGATTTTCAGGAAAAGACAGGTCTAGGATTTGGAACTGTCTATTCGCCAGAAAGTCATAATGCCACTTTTACTTTCAAGAAATCGGTATTCACCTTTGATAATATTTTGATTTGTTTGGGATCAGGCATTGGTAATAACGATGCTACAAATACCACATTGACGGCTTTGTATCAGCGTAAAGCATTAGCAGGAAAAGAAGATGTAAACGTGGATAGCAATTTACTCCAAGGAAGTTCTTACAACAACTCTTATGATGATGCAAGCAATCACTGGATTATTGATAATTATGGCACTGGTTTTTATGTATTAGCCGGAAGTGGTACTATTAAGGTAACCAGAGCGGATCAGCAGACACCGCAGCACGACCAACTTCTATCAGCACAAACTATATCCAATAATCCAGTAGGGAACTACGTAATTGGCTATATCGACCACGGGACTGTTCCTTCAAACAAAGGATATGAGTATGTCTGTAAGCCAAATGCTACTACCAGCGATATGACTACTTTAGGCAGTCAAATTGATACAGGTAACAAACCTTATACGGTACACCGTAAAGATGATATGGCTCACATTGTGGAATATAAACCTACTGCTACAGCAAATTCAATATTTGGATATGCGTTTTTCAGTGCGCTTTCCGGAATAAACAATACGGGACAATTAACAGGTGCAGACTATCCTTGTTTGGTGATGTCACAATATGATTCAAGCCAAAAAACACTTAAATTGGCGATGAATAATCCTGACATTGGATATGTTTATAGAGAGGAGACCCCAACTGTGGACAAACAAATTAACATCACGATAAAAGGGACAAATTGGGTGATATCACAACCAAATAGCAGAGCAGCTATAACAGGTACCGCAAATGGGGAAACTACAATTCAGTTTACTGTTGTAGATGGACTTCCTGTAGAAATTACTTTGAGCCGTGTTCTTGCAGAACAGACAATTACTTTTGGCACATTGGCTACAAAAAATGCTACTGATGTGGCATTTAATTTGACAGCTACGGCTTCATCAAATTTACCGGTTAGCTACACCAGTTCAAATACTGCTGTGGCTACAGTAAACGGAAGCGAAGTAACTATTATTGGAAAAGGGACTAGTACTATTACAGCTTCACAGCAAGGTGATGATACCTATGCTGCTGCCAGCCCGGTAGAGCAAATCCTGACTGTAACACCTGCAGCGCAAACTATAACTTTTGACGCAATACCAACAAAAAGGGTAAATGATTCTGCATTTGACTTAACAGCTACGGCTTCATCCAATTTACCGGTTACTTATATCAGTTCAAATACCAACGTGGCTACAATAAGTGGCAACACAGTGACTATTATAGGAAAAGGAACCAGTACTATTACCGCATCTCAAGAAGGGAATACTATATATGATGCTGCCACAGCGGTAGAACAAGTTTTAAGGGTTAATACAGAAGCGACCGTATCTGTTACTTCACCTGTCAACAACGCTACATTTAACGCAGCTGCGGCTATTGCTATTTCTGCCGATGCTGCTGATGCCGATGGTACTGTTGCAAAAGTGGAGTTCTTTGAAGGGATAAATAAATTGGGAGAAGCCACTACTGCACCTTACAGCTTTGACTGGAATAATGTTCCTGAAGGGTCTTATTCCTTGACGGCAAAAGCCACTGATAATGACGGTGCCGTAACAACTTCTGAAATTATAACTATTACTGTAATTGCATTGCCTGATGCTCCAACACTAGTAACTACACAACCAACGTGTACGCTAGCAACAGGAAGTATAGCCGTAACAAGTGTTACAGAAAATCTGAGTTTTAGTTTAGACGGAATTACATTTGGAAATACAACAGGTCTTTTCGAAAATTTAGCTTCTGGTGATTATACAGTTTATGCCAAAAATGCAACTGGTGGTATTTCAACTGCAACTAAAGCTACAATAAATACACAACCGGCAACACCAACGGCTCCAACATTGGCTGTGACTCAGCCAACGTTTACTCAGGCGACAGGAAGTATCAGTGTAACAAGTGCTACTGCAGATTTAAGTTTTGGTTTGGATGGAGTTACTTTTGGAAACACTATAGGAGTTTTCGATAATCTAGCTTCAGGAAATTATACTGTGTACTCTAAAAATGCAAGTGGGTGTATTTCTATAACAGCAAATGCAACAATAAATCCGCAGCCAGTTGCGCCAACTGTAGTAATTACTTCGCCTTCGGCAAACGCTAGTTATAATTCGCTTGCCAATATTACAATTACTGCCGATGCTGCCGATGCAGATGGAAGTGTGAGTAAAGTGGAGTTCTTTAACGGAGCAACTAAATTGGGTGAAGATACAACAGCGCCTTATAGTTTTAACTGGAATAATGTAACTGCTGGTTCTTATACTATCACTGCGAAAGCTACTGACAATAATGGTGCTGTTACAACTTCATCTGTTGTTAATGTAAGTGTTACTTGTCCTTCTGTACAGGTGACTATCCCAGATGTGTATGCGATGAATCCTTCTATCGATGATAAAAACACCATTTACTTAGGTTACGGACCAACATCGCTTACCCTTAATGCTTTGGCGCAAGGATCTCAGGATTTTACCTATACTTGGAGTACAGGAGCAACCGGTTCCTCAATTTCAGTATCTCAGGCAGGTACCTATACTGTAACAGCTTCGTATGCGGGAGGTTGCCAGTCTACGGCTTCAATTGAAATATATGTTCAGGATGTTAGATGTGGTAATGACAATACCAAAGTAATGATTTGCCACAACAATTCTGTTATCTGTGTTGCCCAATCGGCTGTTCAGTCGCATTTAAACCACGGGGATAAAATAGGATCATGTTCAACATTATCAAAATCGGCACCAAAAGAAGAGGTGAGTGCTTCACCAAATTTCATTGTGTATCCAAATCCAGTTCAGGACAATTTTAATGTAAGTATATCTTCAAATTTAAATTCAAATGCAACGATTGGCATCTATAATATTCTTGGCAACAAGATCAGAGAGGTTCGTTTTACCGCTGTACCACAACAGGTATTCGCAGGAGATTTGCCTTCAGGAAATTATATTGTAGTTGTTCAAAATGGCTTTGATTCTTTTAGAAGTACTATCGTTAAACAATAAAAATTTTAAAATAAACGGTATTCATTTCAACCATAAATGAATACCCTTAGATTTAATAATTTAGAGGCTATCCTGATTTTAAGAATAGCCTCTTTTTTTACAACAGAAACAATACTTAAGAAAAATACTAGTTATATGAAATTAAATCAATCAATCAATCAATCAATCAATCAAACTTATTGTATTAACCCTAAAAAAAGCAACTGATTCCTATCAGTATAAAAATCACCTGAAACCTACTAACATATTATGAAAAAAAATATTTTTAGCCTACTTATTGTTTTTGGCCTCTGTGCCGCCTGTAACAATGATGAAGAAGAAAGTGTAAGCGAAAAAAAAGCTACTGTACCAAAAATGGTTTCTTTTGATACCGATCAAAATTCCACTTTAATGTTTCAGGACGACGAAGCCTTGGAAGTGATGACATCTGAAGCCCGGGCTTACAGTATCGCACAAGTTATCCGGGTAAAACCAATTGATGAAAAAACGATCGAAGTTTCTAATTTTGCCCCATTCGATATTGAAAATGCTACGATAGTAGCCACTATAGGAGGTACAGTTCAAGTACAACTCTTTAGAATAAAAAAGATTAGGGGGCATGCGACCCAGACCATGAAATACCCTTTTGTTGATGGAACGACACTTTTTCTCGATACCGATAATAAAGAAGTGGATTTGTCCCAATACCAAACAACAGGCGTACCGCCAGCCAATATTTCATTTGATTTCACAGGAGATAATGAAACCATACTGAGGCTTAAAAAACTCAAACAACTCAAGTGGACAATTAAATACCATAATTACGACCCCAATAATGACCCCAATAATAATTGGATGCCAACGACCGCCAAAGACATTCGCCGTTTTTCAGGGCTTATGCTTAATATGGGAACTGTTTTTGTTTCGGATGAATTCAAGCAGGCCTTTCTGAACGAACCGATCATAGGTAATGATGGCGTAACGGCTTTGACGATGGCCGAAAAAGAGAAAGTTTATAACGACATTCTTATCCATGCCCGTTTTAATTGCGGAAAAGTTGACAACGTATCCGGTTTAGGAGGGGGCACTACATTAGGCTATGCCGAACATGTTTTACATGATTATATAAAAATAGATGCTGGAGATATTACTGCTCATGAGATAGGACATTGCGTTGGTTTTAACCATGATTCGAATATGACCTATCCTAAAACAATAAATGGGATTAGTGTGGGTTTTAGCCCAGTAATGTCAAGGATTAATAAAGATTTTTTTAGTAAAGGCTTATTTATTGTAACTGCTCAAAATTACTATAAGCCTACTGATTTTCAATAAATAAAAAAATAAAAAAATAAGTACATTAAAAATCGCCAATTGCTTTTCCTATTCGCTATCACTTGGGTCGCAAATAGTAATACCATTTATACATATAAAATAGTCCAATCTATTTGTTCTTTTTCTCCAATGCTTCCTCAAAAAATAATTCCATAGCTATCCCGACAGCTATGGGAAATGTAATGATTTTTTTCCTTGTCTTGAAGAAAAATAACTTCGCATCTTTAGGCTATTTTATATGCACAAATGGTATAAAAAGCGAGTTTGCGGTTTTGTTTTTAAAGTAGTTTAGCTAAATAGCCTGAACGTTATTTTTATTCTTTGCGTTGTTCTCGATACAATCCCGATTAAAATCGGGATCACTACCAATGACGTTTTTATTTGAGTAGGGCTTCGACTGCGCTTAGCCTGACAAACAAACGTCATTTTATATTGCTTTTTTTGAAAAAAATTCACCCTCGAACTGACGATAATAATTCTAAAAATCATGTTTCTGCCTGTCCTTTATTTTTAATATACTCATTGGGAGTAATACCGTATATTTTTTTGAATTCTCTACTAAAGTATTTTGGATCATTAAAACCAACTTGCAAAGCGAGCGATAGGATAGAGGTTTCCCCTTTTTGAATAAACTCGACAGCATGTTTTAAACGTTGGTTTTTTATGAATTCATTTAATGACAGGTTCGTCAATGCACTGAATTTCTTATACAAAACAGATTTGCTCATACCTATTTCTGTTGTAATAAAACCCAAATCTAAATTGGCATTTGCAATATTCTCCTCGATAATTTGCTGCAGTTTTTGTAAAAACAATTCATCTTGTGATGATTCTGCATTTGTTATAATTGGCAATTGTAATAATTGCTCGCTGTATTTTTTTTGCAATGCTGCTTTTAATGACAAGAGATTACGAATATTAAGCTGCAAAATCTGATCGCTAAATGGCTTGGTAATGTACGCATCGGCACCATGCTGCAATCCGTGTATTTGATGAATCGGAGCTGATTTTGCAGTTAACATAATCACAGGAATATGAGAAGTTCGCAAATCGGTTTTTAGCTTTTTACACAATTCCAAACCATCCATCACAGGCATCATCACATCACTAATGATCAAATCAGGAAGGGTTTGAACCGCATTTTTCCAGCCTTCCAAACCATTTTCACTTTCAAGTACATGATATTGACCTTCTAAAGACTGTTTGATAAACTCCCTTACTTCGTCATTGTCTTCTACAATTAAAATATGTGCCTTTTTTTCTTTCGTTTCTACGATTGGCTCATCGATAAACTCTTCAGCCGTATAATCGTTAATCTCCTCATAAAAGTTATTATCAATGTTAGAAATTGGAGTAATATCAATTTCGTTTAAATGATTTTTACCCAACTGCAATAGTACCGTAAAAATAGTTTTTCCGGTTTTTCCTTCCGTTTCAGGAGTACTGGCTACAGCTATCTCTCCTTTATGAAGTTCGATTAAACTTTTTGACAGGGCCAAACCAATTCCTGATCCAATATTTTGTCCTGCCTGATAAAAGTTTTTGAAAATATCATCGATATTGTCTATCGCAATCCCTTTACCGTTATCGGTTACCGTAATTTCAACCTGTTGGTTTTTTAAGAGAATTTCAAGGCTGATTTTACCGCCATTTTGGGTAAACTTGAAAGCATTTGACAATAAATTGAAAAACACTTTTTCAATTTGGTCTTTATCAAAATAAACCAAAATTTGAGGATCACTACTTTTGAAAGTGTACTGAATATTTTTCGCTTCGGCTAGGGTTTGAAAATGATTAAAAACCTCTTTTAAAGCGCTTACAATATCCTCTTCAAAAAAATACAGGCGCAAATTACCTGAATCTGCTTTTCTGAAATCCAACAATTCATTTACCAATCGATACAAGCGTTCGGTATTATTTTTAATACTAAGCGCGTATTTGTTGGCTTGGGAATTTTCGGTGGTTAATTGTTCTAATTTCTCAATAGGCCCTAAGATCAAGGTTAGCGGTGTCCTAATTTCGTGCGAAATGTTGGTAAAGAAATCCAGCTTCATCTGATAGTCTTTTTGCTGATGTTCCGCTCTAAGATTTTCAAAATAAAGCTCTTGTTTCAATTTGGCCCTGGCTTTAAAAAACTTAATAATATAATACGTTATTGTAAAAGCTGTAGCAAAATACATAAGATATGCCCACCATGTTTCCCAAAGAGGAGGAAGAATAACTATCTCAATTTTTTTGACATTCTCGTTCCAAACCCCATCATTATTGGCAGCTTTGACTAAAAACTCATAGTCTCCTGCCTTTAAATTGGTATATGTCGCAGACGGATTATCCGTGTAATTCCAGTTTTTATCAAAACCGTCAAGCCTATATGCATACTTGTTTTTGTTTGCTTTTATAAAATTTAATGCCGAAAATTCAATCGTGAAATTGTTTTGATCGTGTTCAAAAGTTAGGGTACTGCTAAAATTAATATCCTGTTTCAAAAGTTCGCTTTCATCATTGATTTCGACCGTTTTATTGAACAATTTTAGATTAGAGAACACAACTTCCGGCGGCGCATTGTTTTTTTCTATGTTTTGAGGAATAAAACTAATCAGACCATTGTACGTTCCAAAATACATTCTTCCCTGACTGTCCTTTAAAACAGAATTTGTATTTAACTGATTATCAGGAAGTCCATCTAAGAGATTAAAACTCCTAAAAGTATTTAAATGTCTATTGTATTTTACCAATCCATTATCGGTTCCAATCCACAGATTACCATCCTTATCTTCGGTAATCGATAATATGTTGTCGCTTGGTAAATTATTTGAAGTATTTAAAATTTTAAAGCTATTGTCTTTTAGATTAAGTAATGCCAACCCGTTATGGTAGGTTCCTGCCCACATATTTCCATGACTGTCTTGATGAAAACAGTTAATACCGTATTTCAGTGGGTTGCTTAAACTATCTTTAAAATTTTTATACTGAAGTTTTGAGCCCTGATAAACATGAATTCCAAGAGGAGAACCAATCCAAATAGTTCCTTTTTTGTCTTCAAATAAAGCTGTAATCGACTTGTCTAAAAACTTTTTTGCATTTGTAGAAATGAAACTGAATTTTTGTTGGTCGATATCATAAATATTAATACCAATTTCAGTTCCTATAAATAGCTTGTTTTGTTTATTGACAATTAAGCAGTTAATGTTGTCCGAAGCTATACTGTTACTGTTGTTGACGTTTCTTTTAAAAACCGTAAAAGTCGAGGTTTTTGGATTAAAAAGACTTACGCCGCCTAAGCCTGTACCTATCCATACGTTTTGATTTTTATCAATGGCGATCGCTTTGACCAAATTGGAACTCAAACTGTTTTTATTGGCAATATTGTTTTTATAATTGCTAAACTGCTGGGTATTTCGATTAAAATAATTTAGCCCTCCCGCTTCGGTACCAATCCATAGATTGTGGTTGCTGTCTTCAACAATCGAACTTATGATATTACTACTGATACTGTTCTTATTGATATTGTTTTGATAAATAGTAAAAGGTGTATTTACAGAATAGACCACATTGACCCCCCCAAAATAGGTCCCTAACCAAACAGAACCATTTTTATCCTGAAAAATATCGTAAATGGAATTTTGACTTAAACTTTTCGGATTGGTAGGGTCATGTTGGTAGTTGGTAAATTGATAAGTGTTGGGATTTAAAATCGATAATCCGTCTTGTGTCCCTATCCAAAGTGAACCGTTTTTATGAAGCAAAATTTTGCGCACATTGTTGTTTACCAACGAATTTTTATCGCTGCTGTTTTTTTCAAAGTGAACGGGCTGCGATGAATTTTTTCTAAAAAAGTAAATACCACTTTTTCTCGTTCCAATCCAATAGTTCAGTTTTTGATCTTGAATTATACAGCTAATTTGGTCGGCATTTTCGTTTCCTTTAAACTCAGAAGAATAATGTCTTTTTGTAACCAGTTTTTTGTTTGAAAAGTACAATTCAAATAATCCCGAAGAAGTCCCTACCCAAATATGATGTTGGTTGTCTTCATAAAGTGCTGATACTTGTAAATTGGCTTTTGCAATTTCGATAGGAATAACTTTTTTACTGTTTGCTGCTTTAAATTTTAGTTTAGTTATCGATCCTATCCACAAATTGCCCTTCGAATCTTGCAGTATTTTCAAAAGACCTTCGTTTAGTGGCAAAAATGTTTCAAAGGAATTGTCTTCAGAATGGTATAAATCCAAACTGTTTGTTGATACGACCCACATTTTTTTATTGTTGGCCAATACCAGATTTTTGATAAAATCATTTGACGATAAACTGTTTTTGATTCCAGGATCATTTTTGAAAACTTTAAATGTTCGACCATCAAAACGGTTTAAACCATATTTTGTACCCAACCAAATGAATCCTGTAGCGTCTTGATTGATTGATAAAACTGAGTTATTTGAAAGACCATTGTTTACATCGAGGTGATTAAACGACAATGATTTTTCCTGAGCCAAGCTTTTTGAAGCTGAAAAAAGTAAACTCCAAAAGCAAATCCCCAAAAAAAGAAATCTCAAGGTGTGATTTTTAAAAATCATTAAAAAAGTTTATGGTTTATAAAATCAAGCGGCATGTTGACACTTTAAGTAAAATGAGGGTAAAGCATCTCAAAATAAATTAATCAATTACGATTAAAGATATTTGACAAAATTAATGGAAAAATTACAAGTCTAAAAATAATAGTCCTTTAATATTAAATAAATATGCTCTCTATTCCTTAATGCGTAGTAAATATAAAATGTGCCAAATTCTAACAAAAGGAAGAATTTACACTTATTAAGGAATTTTTTCCCCCCAGACTCACTTCATTAATCCCAATTTTGGAATGTTAACTTAATGCAAGTAAAGTTAAATAATGAATTACTAAAAAGAATTTAATTGTTAAAGCTATCGCTATGAAAATTTATTTAAAAAAGGTTGTGAAAAATAAGGTATCGGGTCTGATTGTTTTTTGCTTTTTTTCCGGCATGTCGGTTAATGCACAAAGTCAAAAAATACAAATGATGGAAGGCGCTTTTATACAAGGAGGAGAAACTTCCCTTGAAGCTTTTGGAGTAACAAAACCAGAATCCTTATTAGTGTTCAATTCTAAAGCGACTACTAAATATGCCAGAATAACTTTTATGAAATTTAAACTTCCGCAAGGAGTAGAGAATGTAAAATCGATTGAATTTATTTTGCAGATAAAAGTTTTTAAAGACAAAACATTTCCTGATGCAAAATTTGATTTGGATGTACAAGCGGTTCCTAATAGCAAATGGAGTTCACAAAGCATTACGTTTAGTAATGCACCAAAATTGGGCGAGATTTTAGGATCAGCCCAAATAAACCAAGCAATAGATGAAAAAAAATATGAACGGGTGATAATAAAGTTAGATGCTGAAGCTGTAAACCAATTAATAAAAGATTCAAGAAAAGGTGTAATTACGATTGCGTTGGCGAATAATACTTCTTCAGCATCAGGTGCTTCAATAGGAAAAGATACTTTTTTAACTATTGAATAGTACATCCTTATTAGTTGAGTACAATATTATGTTCAAAAATAAAAGACCCCGAAAAAAAAAAAACGGAACAGCCCTTTAACAAAAGAAATAAAGATAAATCAATTATGAAAGTTTTAAAAAAAATTATACCCTGTGCCCTTTTATTATTAGCATTTTCCAGCGCAGACAACTCTGCTGACTTGCTAATTAAAGAAAGCTTTAGCCGTGCTGAAACAATGTACACCACTATAATAATTAATAATGAAAAAAATTATGCTCTTTATCCGCGTACAACCGCAACAGACGGCAGCCTAAAGAGTACTGATTTAAAAGATTGGACATCAGGTTTTTGGGCCGGAGATTTATGGTATATATATGAATATACCAAAGACCCTAAATGGGCAGCAGCTGCCACTAAATGGACAGAAACCTTAAAAGACAATCAGTTTAATAAAGACACCCATGATCTAGGATTCATGATGTATTGCAGTTATGGTAATGCGTATCGCTTAACTGGCAATATTGCTTACCGCGATATATTGATAGAATCGGCAAAATCATTGGCAAGCAGATATAGTCCTGTAACCAAGTGTATCGAATCATGGAATCAGCGCATGTCCTGGGATGGCAAAACGCTTTGGAAATACCCGGTAATAATAGATAATATGATGAATCTGGAATTGCTTTTTTGGGCTTCTAAAGAAACCGGCGACCCTGTTTATTATAATATAGCGGTATCACATGCCAACGCCACAATGAAAAACCATATTAGGCCAGATTATAGTACCTATCACGTTGTGAACTACGATGAAAAAACAGGCAAAGTTTTAAATAGGGAGACCTGCCAGGGTTTTGCAAACAACTCTACCTGGGCAAGGGGACAGGCTTGGGCCATTTATGGTTTTACCATTATGTACAGGGAAACTAAAGACAAAAAATATTTGAATACCGCTACTAAACTAGCCGATTTCTTTTTGAACAATAAAAGTTTGCCAAAAGACAAAATTCCATTGTGGGATTTCAATGCCAATCAGGAGGGTTTCGTTCCATTGTGGAGTTACGAAAAAGAGAAATACAGCAATCCTATTCCAAGAGATGCATCGGCAGCAGCGATTACGGCATCAGCACTTCTAGAAATCAGCACTTATTTACCAAAGGAAAAAGGAGAAAAATATAAAACCGATGCCATTGCTATTTTAAAATCATTAAGCAGCAGCGCTTATTTAGCTATTCCAAATACCAATAACAATTTTTTAATCAAGCATTCAGTGGGGAGTTTACCACATCTTAGTGAGATTGATGTCCCATTAAATTATGCCGATTACTATTATCTGGAAGCTTTGTTAAGATATAAAAAATTAGAAGATGGTTTTACGAAACTATAATATTATAAAATTTTTGTTTGCCTGTTTTTTTATGATTATTGGCTTCTCAAGCTTTGCGCAACAAGAAGCCAGTATTTTTGCAACGTTCAAAAAGAACAGCAATAAATGCAATCTACCTGATTTTTCGTATGCCGGCTATCATTACGGAGAGCTGCCCATTCCTGTCATTACAGACCATATAATAAACGTAACCCAAAATGGCATAAAATCAAATACTATGAAAGACCAGACCAAAGAAGTACAACAACTGATAGATAAAGTTGGTGCTTCCGGCGGTGGTGTATTATATTTCCCCAAAGGGGTTTATTATTTTAATATGAATCCAAGGGAAAAGCAATTTTTACAAATTAACTATAGTAATATAGTGTTACGAGGAGAAGTTAATGATAAAAATGGAACCGTTTTTTTTGATGGCAATCCATTGACTCAGGATGATGCCAGTCCCTGGTTGTCTCCAGCTTTAATTCAAACAGCTAAAAATTTACAGGATTCCAAAAGCTTTTGGGGAATAGATTATCCTAAAAATGAAGGTAATCATTCTGAAATAATATCAACAAAAGCAGGTACCGTGAACGGAGAAATTCAGCAAGCACAAATTTTGACCCAAATTATTAAAAATGCTAAAAAAGGGGAGAGGACTTTATATTTAAAAAGCACCGAACATTTAAAGCTTAATGATTATATTTTGTTGGGGTTGTTCAACAGTGACACTACGGGGACACTTATTAAAAACATTATCAGTCCTGTTCAAAAATTTTATGATTTTGAAGTTTCTGCAAAAAGTGCCGGTCCTGATAGTGCCCCATCTTATCAATGGTTAGTACAAATTGAAGACATTGGCAAAAATAAGATTACCTTAAAACAACCTCTTCGAAGAGATTTTGATTTGAAGTACGGGCCTGTTTTGGCAAAAGCTGAAATGCTTACCGAAATTGGGATTGAGAATATCCATATAAAATCGGCATGGGCGGGTTATTATTGTCATCATGGTTGCGAGGGAAGTAGCGCTTACCAAAGTCATGAGATGGATTATGGTTGGAATGCTATCAATTTTTGTAGGGTTGCTAATGGATGGATTAAAAACGTGACTTTGGAAAATTTTACCAGTCCGATTTATTTGCTGGACAGCAGAAATGTCACTGTAAACGGATTGGAATTCATTGGATTTGATGGTCATAGCGGGGTGAAAGTTTACAGCCATACCTGCGATAATTTGATCGAAAACCTAAATTTCAAAAACAATTTCACACATGTTTTAAGTGGTGAAGGAAATGCATATGGAAATGTTTTCAGGAATATTAATTATAAAGCTGTAAGCGGGAAGCCTGGTTTATTTGATTTTCATGGATTTAGTGACAAGAGATTTTCGCCACCGGCAGAAAATTTATTCGAAAATATAAAAGGTCTAAATAAAATCAGCGGAGGAGGAGCAGCGAACAATTTACCACATACAGCAAATTTCAATACCTGGTGGAATGTTGAATTGGCTAATTTTAATTCAAATGATTCAGAAGTGTTTTACAGCTGGCAGGCCCCCTTAAAAGGTTTAGTAAAAAACAATTTAAGCCATCAAATGTATCCCAAAAGTATTTTGGCAGGTGTTTATCAACCTGGTTTTGAAGTAACGATTAATGGTAAGAACATAGATACCAAAGATCAATGGATTTATACTGAAAATTTCAATAAGGGAACAGTTTATCCATTGTCTTTATATGAAGCTCAATTAAAAATAAGGCTTCATAAAAGCAATTAAGCCTAACCCATTGAGTTAGATTGTTTTTGATTTCAAATTTTCAACAGTTCGAGTGATTCCGATTTCAATCTGGATTGTTGCGAAAATAAGAAAATTCACCTTCAGAAACACTGCTCAATAAACACCAGTACGAGTAGTGAAATATATGAAGAAGTTTTGCTTTATTTTTTACGCAAATAAAAAAACTCAAACTGACGTTTTTGATAATTTCAGCCAACGGATTAATTCAATTGTTCACAAACTGATTATCCAAACAAAAGGAATATTTTGATTCAAAAAAGGAAGATTGTCCTCTCTTAAAAATCAGAATCAAAATAAATTTGACATTAACTATTATCAGGAACAAAATACATTTTGATTTAGCTTTAAAAATAATAATCAATGCAATCACTATCTAAAATAAAATTTATGAGATCCCTATTAAAAATTTCATTGTTTGCTCTGTCATTTCTAATTTATTCTTGTAATATTAAAAAGCCTTCAGAGGAAAAAAAAGAGGAGAATCAAGCAAATAGTGTAGCAGAAAATGCAAAACAAACAAAGAGACCAAATGTTCTAATTATTTATCCCGATCAATTACGACGTTATAGTGCAGGTTTTTGGTCTGAAAAACCATATAGTGATAAAACAGTAGGAAAACCAGATCCCGTAATTACACCTAATATGGACAGACTGGCCAAAAACGGAATTGTTTTTACTAATGGAATTGCCAATTTCCCTTTGTGCAGCCCTTCAAGGGGGATGCTGATGACCGGCATGTATCCTGAACAAAGCGGTATTTGGAACAATTGTTTAGTTGGACGTGACGATAGTTTAAATGAAAATGCATTGGCAATTACTGATGTATTTTATCAGGCAGGTTATAATACAGCTTATTTTGGAAAATGTCATTGGTTGAAACCTGTTCCCGTTTTTGATAAAATAGGGAATTATGTTGGTGTAACAGATGGTATTGGGGGAAATTACATGAACAAATTCGATACGTATTTACCGCCAGGAGCCAATCGTCACTCTATTGAATATTTTTATCAGTCTGTAAAAGACGAGCATTACAATCCGCATATTTATTCAAACGATCCAAATGTAATTGGAGGAAAAAAAGACGGAGAATTATTTCTGCCAAAAATATTTTCTCCTAAAAATGAAGCTGACAAAATCGTTAAGTATCTGCAAAATGAAAATTCGATAAGGGATTTGAATAAACCTTTCTTCATGATTTGGTGCATAAATCCGCCTCATCCGCCTTTTGATGATGCCAATACGGACATGGAAATCGAAAAAAAATATTATGATACCGACAAATTTCCATCCATTGACAAAAAATTGGTAGTACGTGAAAATGCTGATGTGAAAGTTGCTGACTATGCCCGCAATTATTTTGCAAATGTTACCAGTATGGACCAATATATTGGAATCGTTTTAAAAGAGTTGGAAAAAACAGGAGCGTTAGATAACACTATTGTTATTCTAAGCTCCGATCATGGAGAGATGTTGGGAAGTCATCATTTAACAGGCAAAAATCAAGTAGAAACTGAATCTTTAGCAGTACCGCTTATCGTTCATTGGCCGAAAGGGTTAAAACCCGGTATCAGGGATGCTATTTTTGGCACACCTGATATTATGCCAACTTTATTGGGATTGAGCGGATTGAACACTAAAATTCCGACAACTGTACAGGGCACAAATTTTTCCAGATATTTAACCGATGCTAATACTAAAAATTTTAAAAAACCAGAAGTAGCTTTATTAATGCTTGACAAGTCAAGAGGTGTTTTTACAGTGAGATATACTTTAAATGTAGAGGAAAAGAAAAATGGAAACACAGCGCCGGTTATTTTTATGTATGATAACCTTAAAGACCCTTATCAGTTAAACAAAATAATAGTGAAAAGTGATTCAGAAACAGCAAAAGCACTATTAATTCAGTTAGGTAAGCTTTTAAAAAAGAATAATGACCCTTGGTTTAAGAATAAAAAATACAAAGATATTATTCCTTATCCAGCGGATTAAATTGAGCTAAACTTAATAAGTGCAAATACTTGTTGCAAAATAGAGTAAGGGGGTAAGAATTTGGATATTCACAATTTCTTATCCCTTTAAAATGAATTATCAATCCTTAAAACAGACTAAACCTCCGTTTAAACGTTGTTAAACTACTGTCAATGTTTGACAATTCTTTTACAATTTAAATACAGATTATCATGAAAAAAACATCTTTTTTTTGTTATTCATTATTCTTGATGCTACTGATTTCCTGCTCACCTAAAAAGGAGAATCAATCAATTAAAAAGCCTAATGTAATATTTATTTATGTTGACGATTTGGGTTATGGTGATCTAAGTTGCTACGGGGCTACAGCTGTTAAAACACCGAACGTAGATGCACTGGCAACAGGAGGAATACAATTTTCAGATGCCCATTGTACCGCTTCAACTTGTACACCGTCAAGATATTCTTTGCTTACCGGAAGTTATGCCTTCAGAAATAATGCTGCCATTTTGCCAGGAAATGCTCCGTTGATTATCAATCCAGAGCAAGAAACCATTGCTGATATGTTTAAAAAAGGTGGTTATGCAACGGCAGTAGTAGGTAAATGGCACCTTGGTTTAGGAAATGGCAGCCCAGATTGGAACGGCGAAATCAAACCGGGACCACTAGAAATAGGATTTGACTACAGTTACCTTATTCCTGCAACTCCAGACAGGGTGCCTACCGTATTTGTTGAAGACCATAGAGTAGTCAATCTGGATCCTAACGATCCTATAACAGTGAATTATGACAAGAGGATAGGGACTGATCCAATTGGGTTGGAGGATGGTGAACTTTTGAAAATGACAGCCGATAAACAACACAGCGGAACAGTAGTAAACGGAATTAGTCGAATAGGTTATATGAGCGGAGGGCATAATGCATATTGGAAAGATGAGGATTTTCCAGATATATTAACAAAAAAAGCAACTGATTTTATTAGCATTCATAAAGACGAGCCGTTCTTCTTGTATTTTGCTATACCTGATATCCACGTACCCAGAGCCCCAAATGAAAGATTTGTCGGGAAAACAAATATGGGACCTCGTGGCGATGCCATAGTCCAGATGGATTGGGTTACTGGCCAGATTACGAAAAAACTAAAAGAATTAAACTTGACAAATAACACCATTATTGTTTTTAGCAGCGACAACGGCCCTGTTCTAGATGATGGTTATGCCGATAAATCGGTGACAAATCTTGGAAACCACAAACCAGGTGGAAATTTTAAGGGAGGAAAGTACAGTGCCTATGAGGCGGGCACCCGAGTACCAACAATTGTTTATTGGCCGGGCACCATTGAGCCTGCTAAAAGTGAGGCCTTGCTTAGTCAGGTCGATTTCTTTGCTTCGTTTGCAAAATTAATTGGTGTAAAAATCAGTAATAAAGAAACGGCTGTAGATAGCTTTGACATGCTTGATGTAATGATGGGAAAAAACAAAAAAGGGCGCACCCAAATGCTTGAAGAAGCCTTCACTATGTCTATTAGAGAAGGGAATTGGAAATACATTGCACCACAAACCAAGGCAACACCTGATTGGTTAGCTAATAAGGAGGTAAAATCAGGGCTGCTGCAATCACCACAACTGTATGATTTGAGTAAAGACCCAAAAGAAGAAAATAATTTGGCCGAACAAATACCTGAAAGAGTCAAAACCATGGCTACTCAGTTATCAAAAATAATGAAAGCCCCTACAAAGGAATAAATGCGAAAATATATTATCACAGATAAACTTAATTTAAAGTGATCGTAAAGGCTTGACTGAATAAAATTAAGGCTAAAAGGAAGATTTTAACCCAAAAAAGGAAGATTATCAACTTAAAAAAATAAGTATCAGCCTAATTTTGAAACTGTCTTTTTAATGAAAACGTTTTCGTGATCCCTAAAAATAAATTAAATTAATAGTATGAAAAATGAACCTAAGTGAGTATGTAAAACAAACTAGCCTTTAACCAAAAACCGATTAAAAGAATTAACTAAAACTAAAATTGAATAATTATGAAAAATATAAATTTGAAATACCAACCTTTTTCTAAGGTTTTCAAACATTTTTTTGTTGGTATTTTTATGATAATTACACCCGTTTTTGCGCAGGCACAAACCAAAACCATATCTGGTTCTGTACATGATGATAAAAAGGAATCACTTCCAGGGGTTACTGTTTCTATAAAAGGAACTAAAGAAGGTGTTATAACTGATTTTACGGGTGAATATAAAATTAAAGCAGGCCCAAAAGATCAATTGATTTTTACTTATATGGGATATGAAACCGCCACTATTACGGTAGGTGACAGAACTACCATAAATGTCACTTTAAAATCTACAGCCAGTAATCTGGAAGAGATCGTTGTAATTGGATACGGAACTGTGAAAAGAAAAGATTTGACCGGAGCGGTAGGTAGTGTGTCTATGTCTGATTTTAATAAATCTCCTGTTCGTTCTTTTGACGACGCTTTAGCAGGACGTGTGGCAGGGGTTCAGGTAACATCAGGCGATGGAAGGCCAGGTGGGGGAACGAATATCGTTATTCGTGGTAACAACTCGGTTACACAATCCAATAGCCCGCTATATGTTGTCGATGGTTTTTTGATTGAAGACCCAAACAATAACGTAATCAATCCGAGTGATATTGAGTCTATGGAGATTTTGAAAGATGCTTCGGCAACCGCTATTTATGGTGCAAGAGGTGCTAATGGGGTTATTGTGATCCAAACCAAAAAAGGTAAGGAAGGAAAACCTGTTTTCTCTTTTTCAAGCTCTATTGGAGTTCAGGAACTTGCCAAAAAAATGGACATGATGAGTACCTACGAATTCGTGAAGTACCAATTGGAACTTAATACTTTAGGTAGTCCATCAAACCCAATTCCTCCTGGAGTTACTGTTACTCCGACACCTCCTTATAAACTTTATCTTACGGATCCAAACAGAACACTGGACAGTTACATGAATGAAGGAAGTACTGATTGGCAGGATCTTGTAACACGCACAGCCTTGTTTAAAAACAACAATATTTCGGTATCGGGAGGAACAAAGAAATTCAAATATGCAGTATCAGGATCACACACTGACCAAGATGGTATCTTGCTAAATTCTAATTATTTAAGATACCAAGGACGTACAAACCTTGATTATAAAATAACCGATAAATTGAAAATCGGTGCCAATGTAAATTACAGCTATTTGAAACAGACAGGACTTGATCCAACACAGTCAACGTCAGGAGGTAGCGCCACTTCAAATCTTATGGTTTCAGTTTGGGGATCCCGTCCATATTCTCCAAATACTGACAGTCCTGAAGATGAATTATTTGATCCAAATGTTAATTCAAGCACTGATTACAGGGTAAATCCGGTATTAAACCTTGAAAACACTTATAATGTAACCACTACTAACAATATTTCAGCAAATGGTTACCTGGAATATTTGATTACCAAAGAATTAAAGCTGAGATCATCTTATGGTTATATTCAAAATAAAGCTGAAAAAGACGAGTTTTACAATTCAAAAACACAGTACGGAAGACCAGGAAACGTGAATGGAGTGAATGGGAAAATGATGCACAACAATTACAAAAACTGGTTGAACGAAAATACGATAACTTGGGACAAAACAATTAACAAATCTAAAATTACGGCTTTAGGAGGGTTTACTGTTCAAGAACAAAATAGCTGGTCGTATGGAAGATCGGTAATCCAATTGCCTAATGAAGATTTGATGTTTGATGGATTTGATCAGGGAACACAAGTACAGTTAGATCCTAGTGAATCGGTTTGGACAATGGCTTCCTTTTTGGGAAGAGTGAATTACACTTATGATTCCAAATATATGCTTACGGCGTCGATGAGAGCTGACGGTTCTTCCAAATTCCCTTCTCAAAACCACTGGGGGTATTTCCCGTCAGGTGCCCTTTCTTGGAAATTTAAGGAAGAAAATTTCTTGAAAAACAATAAAACCTTATCTGATGGTAAAATACGTGTAAGTTACGGGCAAACCGGTAACAACCGTGTAGGTGATTTTGATTATCTGTCAACTTATTATGATCCATCAAACCCATTGTACAGTACTTATCCGTTCAATGATAGTTATGTTGTTGGGATTAGCGCTTCAAAACTTGGAAATTCCGACTTGAAATGGGAAACTACGGAGCAAGTAGATGCCGGTATTGATTTAGGTTTCCTTGACCAAAGAATTGCTTTGACTGCCGATGTTTATCAAAAAACAACCAAAGATTTATTGCTTAAAGCACAACTTCCTTTATCTACAGGATTTAAAACAGCCTTCAAAAACATTGGAAGTGTGCAAAACAAAGGTTTGGAGTTGACGCTGACAACCAAAAATATAGTTACCAAGGATTTTACATGGTCGAGCAGCGCCAATATTGCCTTCAACAGAAATGAATTAACAAAATTGGCAGAGGGACAAAGTCAAATAGAGAGCATTATTCCTTGGGATGTTAACTGGAGTACGGTAACTGCATATGTTTCAAAAACAGGACAGCCTTTAGGAAACATATATGGTTTTGAGTATGCGGGTACTTATAAATATTCGGATTTTAATACTTCTGTCAATGGCAGCGGGCAAACTGTTTACACGATAAAAGATGGTATTGCAGGTAATGGAAACGCTCAAAGAGCAAATATTCAACCTGGAGATGTTAAGTATGTAGATCAAAATGGTGACAATACGATTGACAGAAACGATTATACAAAAATAGGTAATGGTAACCCATTGAATACCGGCGGATTTAGCAATAATTTCACTTATAAAAACTTTGATTTGAATATCTTTTTCCAATGGTCGTATGGAAATGATATTTTAAATGCCAACCGTATTTTGTTTGATGGTAACCAAAAAAACCAAGAGGGACTGAACCAATTTGCTAGTTATGAAGACCGTTGGACTCCGGAAAATTCTAACTCTGATGTTTTCAGAACAAAGGGACTAAATGGATCTACAGTAGGTTATTCCTCTTATTATGTTGAAGACGGTTCTTATTTAAGATTGAAAACAATTGCGATTGGTTATAATTTTGACAAAGAGTTTGTTAGAAAAATGCACCTTAAATCGCTACGTTTTTCATTGTCAGGACAGAACTTATATACTTGGACCAAGTATTCGGGATCTGATCCAGAGGTAAATGCGTATAATTCTGCATTAACTCCTGGATTTGATTTCTCATCTTATCCTAGATCACGTACTATATTTTTTGCTACAAACATTAGCTTTTAACAACATTAAATTACTTTCAAAATGAAAAAGAGATATATATTATTAGCGATGGTGGTTGCTCTTACTACTTCTTGTGAGGACTTTTTAAATACCGAACCAATTAATAAAATTGACATAGAGCAGTATTATACAGATGAGGCAGGTTTGACAGGAGCTTTGGCCGGAGTATATGATCCATTGGGTTCAGATGCTTTGTATGCTAATCATTTATGGAATAGCGTGGAATTATGCACTGATGAAGGCTATTATGCCCGTACCGCAGTACCGGTATTAGGGACGCAGATTATGAGTTTTGATGCCACTGCCGTAAACGTTTCGGATATGTGGTACGCACTTTATGATGGAATTAACCGAGCAAATGATTTGATTGAACATATTAATTTGCCTCAAATGGACGAAACCAAGCGACAACAGATACTAGGTGAAGCTATGTTTTTAAGAGGGTACTACTATTTCATGCTGGTAAGTAGATTTGGTGATATTCCTTTGCGATTGAAACCGACTACAAGTCCCAATCAAGCTGCCTTAGCAAGAACATCTACAAAGGATGTTTATGCCCAAATTTTGAGTGATATGACAGCTGCCGAAAATATGGTTGGTCAAACAAAATTGTCATATGCCGGACGTGTAACAAAAACAACCGTTCAGGGAATTCTAGCGAGAGTATATTTGCAAATGGCAGGTTATCCTTTAAATGATACTTCAAAATATGCCAAAGCGTCAGAATATGCTAAAAAAGTAATCGATTCAGGGGAACATAGTTTAAATGTTAGCTTTAAAACAGATTCAAAGTATAATACTTTTAATCCAACTATTGCCACCAATACTGCTAACAATGCCTATCGTCAAATATTTATAAATATGACCGAAGGTGTTTATAATACCAATGAGTCTATGTGGGAAGTTGAATTGAAGGGGAATCGTATGGATGGATATACAGAAACAGGACGTTTAGGAAATAATACCGGTATTACATTTGCACCATCTTCAAACGCTTTACTAGAATCAATAGGCTATTGCTATGGTTTTGAAAAAGGAACAGGTAAATTATTTAGGTCTTATGATGCTACCGGCGCCGATTTACGTCGTGATTGGGTATTAACTACTTACACTCTCCCGAATGCTACAGGGGTTAGAACCGCGATTACAAACAAAACAGCTCCATATGGTAGAGACGTTGCCAAATGGAGAAGGGAATATGAGTTACTTACGCCAAAAAACAAAAACCATAATGGGACTAATTTTCCTGTCTTGAGATATGCGGATGTTCTTTTAATGTATGCAGAAGCTGAAAATCAGCTAAATGGTCCAACTGCTGCCGTTCAAAATGCAGTAAACCAAGTGCGTCGTAGAGGATATGGAAGAACAGATGTATCAGCACCATATGCATTATCCGATGCGGCAACTACAACAGCTGCATCTTCTAAAGCTAATTTCCAATTATTTATTGAAGATGAACGTATGCGTGAATTGTGTTTTGAGGGATTGCGTCGTTCCGACCTAATTCGTTGGAATAAATATGTAGCTGTAATGAATGCCGTAGGTGCCGATATGGCGGCAGCTCCACCACCAAGCTCTCCGGCAAAACCAACTGATTTAACGATAATATCCAATCAACAGTATGGGGGTGTAGGTGGTAAAAATGTTGTTGACAAACATCTGTTGTTCCCTATCCCTTCATTAGAAATATCTTCCAATACTGCACTTGAAGGGAAAAACAACCAAGGTTGGTAATTTAAATAACAATTATAAAAGTTGGTAAAAATACCTAATTACATTTTTACCAACTTTTATCTCATAGCGAAATTCATGAAAACAATTCAGTACTATTTGGTACTATTGTCATTTTGGAGCTTACCCACATTTGCTCAAAAAGACAATAGCAAGGATCATTTTGCCATGCAAAAACTGATTCAGGACAATTTCACATTTGCCGAAAAGCAATATCAATATTTAGAAAAAGCAACACCCCCGGATTCGATGCCAAAAACATTTGAGAAAGGGCGTAATGTAAGCTCAGATGTATATTGGTGGTGTAGCGGTTTTTATCCGGGAACACTTTTGTACATCTACGAATATACCAAAAAGCAATTGCTGCTTGATGAGGCCAAAAAAAGGCTTGCCATTTTGGATACGGTAAAATATTACACCAAAAACCATGATTTGGGCTTTATGATGTACTGCAGTTACGGAAACGCCTATCGATTGACAAAAAATGAGGAATACAAAAAAGTGATTCTTCAGTCTTCTAAATCGTTGGCAACAAGATACCGTCCCGATGCCAAAGTGATTCAGTCTTGGGAAGTTTCCGATGATGGACTCAGAAACAAAAATGGTTTTGTGGGACCTGTTATCATTGACAACCTGATGAACCTTGAAATGTTGGAATGGGCAAGCCATAACAGCGATGATAAAACTTTTGCGGGTATAGCGGAAACGCATGCCAACACGACGATAAAAAATCATTTCAGACCGGATTACAGCAGTTATCATGTTTTGGATTATAATTTGAAAACAGGAGAAGTCCTTAAGAAAGTTACCGCCCAAGGATATGCCGATTCCAGCGCGTGGAGCCGTGGGCAGGGATGGGCATTGTACGGTTACACGATGATGTACCGTTTTACCAAAAATCCGGCTTATTTGAAACAAGCGCAGGGTGTTGCCAGATTTATACTGAACAACCCCAATTTACCGTCTGATAAGGTTCCGTATTGGGATTTTGATGCGCCAATAACACCAAGTACTTTGCGTGATGTATCGGCGGCGACTATTTATGCATCGGCATTGTTGGAATTGGGACAATATACCACAGGAAAGGAAAAGCAAAATTATGTTGATGTTGCCAAAACCATTTTGAAGTCATTGTCAACTTCAAAATATAGGGCAGAATTGGGTTCCAACGGAGGTTATCTGCTGATGCACAGCGTGGGCTCGATTCCGCATAAAGGCGAAATTGACGTACCGCTTACCTATGCCGACTATTATTTCTTGGAGGCATTGCTGCGATATAAAAAATGGTATTTATAACTTGTGGGGAGTTGTAAATCTAACACATAGAAACATAGTTTTTTTAGGTTATTTAAAATTACATACAGCACTCATGTAAGAAAAATATAACTTTAAATCTGTGTTCTATGTGTTTTTATTTTTGTGATATAAGATTTCATTGATACTGGGAAAAATTGAAATATGCCTTTTGAAAATGCATCAAGGTCTATTTTAAATTATTTATTAACGTAAAAGTCTACAAATCCTTTAGTAAAAGTGAATCGAATTAATGTGTTTGAAAACAAAATAGCTAAACTAAATTAATAGCTAATGATGGGATTTCATATAAAAAGTCATCAATACGTCGAATAAAATGTTTCAAGATTAGTTGATCAAAAAGAAATTTTCAGTCAATAAAGAGAGTGATTAAGTAATTTCCATTCTTTCCCGAAAAAGATATATTGTTTTTAGAGAGAACGGGGGGTATCAAAAGCATTAATTTTTTTGATTCGTTTTAATATTTAAATATGGTTAAAAAAGTACTTATTGTTGATGATCATTTTATTGTAAGGCGCGGAATGTCGCTTTTATTAGAAAATAAAATTGAAGGGACAGAAGTTTTTGAAGCTAGTGATTTTCCAGAAGCACTCGCTGAATTGAAAAAGTGCTTTTATGATTTGGTAATATTGGATATCAATTTACCTGGTGGCAAAAATTGTTATATGATTGACGATTTAAGGGAATTACAAGAAGAAGTAAAAATATTGATTTTTTCTGCCCATGAAGAGGAGATTTATGCTTTTCGTTATATGCAGTCTGGAGCCAATGGATATTTGAATAAACTTAGCGAAAGCGATACCATAGTAAAAACTGTAAAAACCATCCTTGAAGTAGGAAAATATATTTCAGTCGATATTTTGGATAAGTTTATATCCTTTTCCCAAAATAAGGAAACAAACATTGATCCCTTGGAAAATCTTACCCAGCGTGAATTTGAAATTGCAGGACTTCTTGTAAAGGGATATGGTAATCTTGAGATTGCAAATGAACTTGACATAAAAATGACGACAGTAAGTACCCATAAATTAAATATTTTTAAAAAATCACGGATAACCAATATTATAGAATTATTTGAATTGTTTACAAAAAAATACTCCCTGACAAATTCCAATTAGTTGAATTGTTAGCAAAGAACAATTCCTTTTTAATTAATGAATTTTAAAAAATACAAATTAAAAAAATAGTTAGTTATGTTAAAAAGAGTTCTCCTTTCCATTTTTTTAGTTACAACGGCATTATCCGTCTGGTCTCAGGGCAATCCAATTTATAAAAATTCAAAAGCTACTGTTCATGATCATGCAGGGCAATTGAAACTTAAAATCGAAGCAGGGGAATTCATAATTACTGCAGGAAAAAATGGGCAGGAAGGAATCACAGTAAAGTTTATTGTACAATAGTAGAACAATATTGTGAGTTTACTAGTTATTCCATTAAGAAAAACAAAAGTTGAAGCCTGCTGGATAGAATTGATAATGATAAAGAAGAATGCTGCTTAAATACACTCATAATGTAATGAATTATTAACTATATTAAGCAGCGCCATATATACTTGTTAGGACGAAAAGAGGTTTTCAATTATTGAAGAAATTGGAATGTCAGAATAACATAATAGAAACAATCAAAATTAGAATTAGTAAAATTACTTAATCTGAATAATCATGAATAAAATAACATTTTTACTATGTGGTTTTTTATCGATATTACTATCATCGATAAGCTTTGGACAGGGGCAAAAAAGGCAACCTAACATTATATTAATAATGACCGATCAACACCAAGCAGAAGCATTGAGTATTGCCGGAAATAATGATTTAAAAACTCCTAATTTAGATAGGTTAGCAAAAAGTGGAGTACGTTTTGAAAATGCATATGTTACTTTTCCGTTGTGTACCCCATCACGGTCAAGTATATTTACTGGTAAAATGCCTCATAATTTGGGAGTGAAATCAAATGAAGAAGGAGAAAATATCATGAATCCATCTGGTAAAGAACTGATGCTTGCAAAAACCTTACAACAAGCAGGCTATGATTGTGCATACGGAGGAAAATGGCACGTACATGAAGCCGATATGGTTCCTGGAAATGGTTTTGAGAAGATAGCCCCTATGGGGGATATTGGTTTGGCTGAAAAAAGTATTGATTATTTAAAGTCAAGAAAAGAATCAGGGAAACCCTTTTTTTTAACGATTTCTTTTGACAATCCACACAACATCTGTGAATGGGCAAGAAATGAATCGTTACCTTATGGAAGTGTGAAAAATGTTCCTCTTAATGAAACTCCTAAATTACCTCAAAATCACATACAAGAGAGTTCATTTCCTGAAGTTCTTAAAATTGAACAAATGGCAAGCAAAAAAATATATCCAACAGAAAATTATACGGAAGAAGATTGGCGTCAATACAGATACGTGTATTATAGATTGATTGAAAAAGTAGATGTCGAAATTGGAAAAATTATGGATGCTATTGATAATCTGAATCTCAGAGAAAATACATTAATATTATTTACAAGTGATCATGGTGATGGTAATGCTTCACATGGATGGAATCAAAAAACAGCACTTATTCAAGAATCGATAAAAATACCATTCATTGCTAGTTATGAAGGAAAGATTAAAAGTAATCAAGTTAATACTACTTTGATTTCTAATGGACTTGACTTGTATCCAACAATTTGCGAATATGCCAATATCGAAATACCAAAACAATTAGATGGGAAAAGTTTAAAATCGGTTTTTGAGATACAAAATAGCGTTTTAAATAGGGACTATATTGTTGTTGAAACCAAATTTGATGGCAAAACTGCCTTTGGAACAGCCGGAAGAGCAGTTCTTGGAAAACGTTACAAATATGTTCTATATGATTGGGGGAAAAACAGAGAACAATTATTTGATATTGAAAAAGATCCTTTGGAAATGAATAATTTGGTTCATTCTGAATCGTATTTAAAAATTATAGATCAATACCGAGGATACTTATATGATTGGTGTAAATCAACAAACGATGTTGCTTTTTCAAGAAAAATAATTTTACCAAGTACTAATAAAGTGCCTATTAGTTCTCTTTTTGATAAATCACATTAATTAAAAATAAAAAATAAAAAAACGTGATATTGTTATTTGTATTTGCACTTTTGAGTAATTGGGCTTTATCATGAAAACAAAAAAGAAAATGTGACTCCTCCAAAGCATCTATTTGATTTCGAAAAGTTTCAAAAGGGTTCTTATTATCGAGATGCCACTTTTGAAACCAATCCTGCTATTAATCGAGTTGATTGAAAAATCATTAGCCAATGATACGCTAAGGTTGGATAGGATTACAGCCGATACCACTTTTGAAATGAAGCTTAGTCATTATGCTTTGCCAAATTAAAAAGAACGATAAAAGAGTAAAATCTAAAAGTAAAAGGCTACGAAGTAAAGATAGTCTATTACGGTATTTACAAACTCATTATGGTAACCCTTAGTGGATGGAGTGACATAGATGTCAAGTAGTGTAAAAACCTCCATCCTGAAGCTAAAAATAGCGCAGTAATAAATGCTATAACAAGTATAATGCTAAAATTCAAAAAGTTAAACAACCTTGATGCTGTAAAAAATCCGGTGAGAAATGAACAGATAACGAGTTAATTCCTTCTGATGCCTTGAAGTGGCTTCAAGCGCAAAAAGTGCTACACTAAGAAAATTACTATCGAAAACAAGGAAGAAATAGGCTTTAAAAAAAGGATGGTACAAAACAGCAGTATCTTTAACCTGTGCCCTAAATAAATGGAAGATTTTAACCCAAAAAAGGAATATTATCCCCTTTCAAAATCCTAAGTGTAGTAACTTTGATGGTATTCACTAAATCTGAAAAAAAAAACTTCCTGACAAAGCGATAAAAGAATAAAAGAATCCAGAATTTAAATCAACTTCAATCATGAATATTAATTTTTTTAAAAAAATAAAACATCAGCTTAATAAACCAAATTTGGCCTTTTTTCTTGCATTCGCATCAACATTGACTTATGCCCAGAAGGAATCAAAAATATTTGAAGAGTATAAGACAAACCGAAGTATCTTACCTGATTTCTCTTATGTTGGTTACCATCAGGGGGAAAAGAAAATCCCAAATATAACCGATTATAAGTATTTTGACGTTACTGATTTTGGTGCAAGGCCAAATGACGGCATTTCAGATAAAACAGCCATACAAATGGCAATCAATGCCGCTAATAAAAACGGTTCGGGAATTGTTTATTTTCCAAAAGGGAGATTTTTAGTGAATGAAGAGAGTGATTTGCCAAACTCTATTGTTTCCAAAAAAGGACATATTATTTTCAGGGGGAGCGGTTCGGGACCGGGTGGTACTGAATTATATATGAAAAATTTCCTTCCTCCGGTAAATCCTACTCAAAAGTGGACGGTTCCGCCATTATTTCTTTTTAGTAACGGAGGCAATGATAAGAAAATAGGGCAGGTTGTTGAACCTGCTTCTGTTGGTAATTTATCTATAAAGGTCAATACTTCAGAAGGTCTGGAAGCCGGAGACTGGATTATGCTTAAATTATTAAATAATGATAAGGAATTAATTGCAGCTGAATTAAAGAATTATAAAGTAGAACCAGAATGGACTTCAATTGTAGAAAAAGGAATAGAAGTCAAAGTTTTTTATCAAATTAAAAGTATAAAGAAAGAGACACTTACATTGAATGCTCCCATTGCCTATACCATCGATCCAAAATACAACTGGGAAGTTTATAAATTCGCCAATAGTGAAGAAGTCGGGATAGAAGATATTGCATTTGTAGGGAATTGGACTGAAAAGTTTGTTCATCACCGTTCCTGGAAAGATGATAGTGGTTATACTTTACTAAGAATCAGTAGATCTACAAATTCGTGGTTGAGAAATTGCCGTTTTACAGATTGTAGTGCTGCTGCTACAATAACACAAAGCGCTAATGTTACTGTTGCTAATTGTTTAGTAAATGGTAACAGTGGACATGAAGCAATAACCTCTAATGGCTCTACAAACGTTTTGATTGCTAATTGTATTGATGAGGCTTCTCAATGGCATTCTTTTGGAACAGCGGGGACATCCATGAATACAGTAATATATAAATGTATTTATCCAGCTACAACTTGTTTTGAATCACACTCCAGCCAACCCAGAAATACATTACTTGATGGAGTTGAAGGAGGTTTAATGAATGGGCGCGGAGGAGGCGCAACTCAGAACATGCCAAATCATATGCAGGGCTTGGTTTTTTGGAATTATAAACAAACCAATGATCCTTTAAGAGATTTTGAATTTTGGCCGGCAAAAGAAGTGTTTGAATATTGGAAAGTTCCTAATCCTGTAGTGGTTGGTTTTACAAGCAATGGAACTACTTTCAAAATGGAACAATTAGGGCAATCCGAATCAATTGGTAAAGCTGTTGAACCGGCTTCGTTATATCTCGCACAATTGCAATTAAGGCTGACTGAATTACCTAATTGGGTTAAGGAAATCCAAGAAAAGAAATAATAAATCGATAAGACTAATTATTAATCTAGAATTTATTGTATTTAGTAAAGATGCTTAGATATTTAAATCAAGAATTAAGTCAGTTTTAGTCAAAAAAAGGACGATTTTTACCAAAAAAAAGACAATTAGAGCCTTTTAATTTTTTTCCTCTTGATAAATTTGAAATCAAAAATTATCATAGTAGCATCTAAACAAATTGAGTTAAAGTACCTCAATAATAAATTAAGTAATCATGAAAAATATTAAATACAGTAGTTATAGAAAGTTTTTTCTCTTTATCACATTACTGTTTGTGTTTACATGCGTTGCCCAAAATAGTGCTAAAAACAAAAAGGCTCTAAACCTGCTAATTATTTTAGCGGATCAATGGAGAGGGCAGGCAATAGGGTTTGAAGGAAAAGAACCCGTTATGACTCCTAGTTTGGACAAATTTGCCAAAGAAAGTTTGGTACTTACTCAAATGGTGAGCAACTTTCCTGTTTGTTCTCCTGCAAGAGCCATGCTTATGACTGGTCAATATCCGTTAAAAAATCATGTGTACAGCAATGTGAATTCGGCTTCAGCTCCTTTCGGAATCGAGTTACAAAAAGATGCTGTATGCTGGTCGGATGTATTAAAGCAAAATGGCTATTCCAATGGTTATATCGGTAAATGGCATTTAGATTCACCCTACCAACCTTATATCCCAACATCAAACAATATTGGAAAAGTTGCCTGGAATGAATGGGCATCTCCAGACAGAAGACACGGTTTTGATTACTGGTATGCCTATGGCACTTATGATGAACATGACAAACCAATGTATTGGGATACCAATGCTAAAAGGGATGAATTCAAATATGTAAATTAATGGGGACCAACTCATGAAGCTGACAAAGCATTGGCATTTATGAAAAATGAAGGAGGCAAAATCCGCAAAGAAGGCGCTCCTTTTTCATTAGTAGTTTCAGTAAACCCTCCTCATTCCAATTATCAAACGGTTCCAAAAAAATATTATGATCTATACAAAGACATACCAATTGAAGATTTAATAAAAGGTGCAAATATTCCGGCTGCAGATACTGAATGGGGTGATTTTTATCGAAAAAATGTGCGTTATTATTATGCAAATATCACGGGAGTTGACGAACAAATTGGTCGAATATTGCAAGGTTTAAAAGATCAAAAACTAGACGAAAACACTATTGTCATAATTACAGCCGATCACGGGAATTGTTTAGGAAAACATTCCGAAGAGTCAAAAAACAACATTTATGAAGAATCCCTAAGCATCCCATTTTTCATTTATTGGAAAGGGCACATCACGCCTCGAATAGACAATACCTTCTTAGGCAGTATCCCTGATATTTACCCAACTCTTTTGGAATTAATGGGAATGAAAGATAAAACGCCTAAAACTGTAGATGGGAAAAGTTACGCTCAATACTATCTCAATGGCAAAGGAGAAAAACCAACGGAGCAATATATTTTGGGAGCTATTGGTAGCACTAATGTTAATATAAATACTGGTTTTAGAGGCATCCGTACAAACGATTATACATTTGCTTATGTCAAGAAAAAAGGGAAAGGCGAATATGAACTATATGATTTAAAAACTGACCCTTTTGAAATGAATAATATTTACAAACCGGATTTACCAATTGTAAAAAAACTGCAACCTGTTTTAGTAGAATGGATAAAGAAAACAGGAGATGGTTTTGTTTTAGATAAATAAAGATTTTAGACAATAATATAAAAAAGAAAAAATGGATTTATTTGATTTGACAGGAAAAACTGCGCTTATTACAGGAGGAGTTCATGGACTAGGAATGTCAATGGCTAAAGGTCTTGGACTCGCAGGAGCTAAAATTGTAGTAAACGACCTTTCACAAGAAGCATTAGACAATGCTATGGCAGAATACAAATCGGTTGGAATTGAAGCATACGGATATGTATTTGACGTAACTGACGAAACTGCGGTAATAGCTGCTATTAATAAAATAGAAACTGAAGTTGCTCCAATCGATATCTTGGTTAACAATGCCGGAATTATCAAAAGAACTCCGATCATTGAAATGGAAGTTAAAGATTTTGCACAAGTAATCAATGTGGATTTAATAAGTCCTTTCATTGTTTCAAAAAATGTTGCCAAAGGAATGATCAAGCGCGGAGGAGGAAAAATCATCAACATTTGTTCGATGATGAGCGAATTAGGAAGAGATTCAGTAAGTGCTTACGCTGCTGCAAAAGGAGGTTTGAAAATGTTGACCAAAAATATGGCTACTGAATGGGCTAAATTCAATATTCAGACAAATGGTATCGGACCTGGTTACTTTGCAACTAGTCAAACAGCTCCAATTCGAGTAGATGGACACCCTTTCAACGAGTTCATCATCAGCAGAACACCGGCAAGTCGTTGGGGAGATCCGGAAGATTTACAAGGAGCTGCTATCTTCTTGTCATCCAAAGCGAGTGATTTTGTAAACGGGCATATCCTTTATGTAGACGGAGGAATTCTTGCTACAATTGGAAAACCATCGAATGAATAACAAATCATTAAAATTTATGCAGATATTATTTAAAAAAAAACAGTATTTGCAGATTTTTTTTAAGACTAAAAACTAACCATTACCTCAAAATCATGAGATCGCCATCAATAACGGGTTTGGATAAGCAGTACCAATAAATGAAAGGCGATTGCATATATGACCATTTAAAAAACTATATTATAACATATATGAAATTCATCAAGTTTACTTATTTATCGCTTCTTTTATTACCATTTACCCTTTTGTCCCAAACAAAAGCAGCATTTAACATCCAAAATAATTCAGATTTAAATCGAGATGAAGCTGTTGTCGCTATCAAATGGGAGAGTATCTTATCCCGTTTTCCGCAAATAGATACTACTGATTTTGTTGTGATTAATTCTGTTACGAAAAAGCAGATATCTTATCAATTGGAGCATAAAGGACTTCCCGCCATTCAAAATTTACTGGTACAAGTCAATGTGAAAGCAAAATCTTCGGTTCAACTTTTTATTCAAAAAGGGAAACCTGTTGCATTTCAAGCTAAAACTTACGGGCGTTACGTGCCTGAAAGATTTGAAGATTTCGCTTGGGAAAATGACAAAATCGCATTTAGAGCTTACGGTAAAGCATTAGAAAAACAAAAAGATAACGCTTACGGTATTGATGTTTGGGTAAAACGTACTGATAGAATGATACTTAATGAGCGTTACAAACGAAATGAATATCATACGGATCATGGGGACGGAATGGATTACTACAAAGTTGGATTTACTATGGGAGCTGGGGATATGGCACCTTATGTGAATGATAATATTGTCTATTTAGGAAACTATCACCATTGGAAAGTATTGGATAATGGGCCGTTACGTCCTACTTTTAAATTGGAATATGATGATGCAGATGCAGCAGGAATTAAAGTTTCGCATACCAAAATCATTTCTTTGGATGCAGGTTCACAATTGAACCGAATCGAAAATGTTTACTCGTTTTCAGACAGCAAAGCTTTGCCGGTAGCGGTTGGAATTGCCAAAAGACCTGAACAAGGCGCTATGTTATTAAACGAGCAACAAGGAATTATTGGTTATTGGGAACCTACTGTTGCAGAAGATGGTACAACTGGTGTAGGAAGCATTCTGAACATTCCTGTTAAAAATATTTCCGTTGGAAAAGATCAGATTTTAGCGATTACTGAGGTAAAAAATAATGAACCAATCGTTTATTATACTGGTGCCGCTTGGGACAGAGCAGGTAAAATCACAAATTCAAGACAATGGTTCGATTATCTGAATCGTTTCGCTCAAGAATTGAAAAATCCGTTAACGATAAGTGTGAAATAAATTTAAATCTAATACCTTTTACTTTAGGTTAAAAATAAGATGAAAATACAATCAAGAATAAAAGAAAATATTTGGCTTTTTCTGTGTTTGTTGACATTAGCAAGTGTTAAAACTTTAGCCCAACAGGAACCCAAATACTCTACAGCCGGATTTTATGCTGTACCCAATTCAGGTAGGGAAGTTTATAACTTTAACGTAGGTTGGCGTTTTTACCGTGACCAAGTTGCTGGTGCCGAAAAGAAAGTATGTGATGACAAAAATTGGGATATTGTTTCCCTGCCACATACAGTGCAGTTATTGCCTGAAGCGGCAAGCGGAGGAAAAAACTATCAAGGACCAGCCTGGTACCGAAAATATTTCCATATAGACAACTCATTTGCAGGGAAAAAAATATGGTTGCATTTTGAAGCCATCATGGGCAAGGCAAAAATTTATGTCAACGGAAAATTAGTAAAAGAACATTTAGGAGGCTTTTTGCCAATTATTATCAATCTGAGTGAAGTAGGTGTTCTTCCAAATACCGACTGCGTAATAAGTATTTGTGCCGACAATAGCGATAACCCTAATTTTCCTCCAGGGAAACCACAAGCTGGGATGGATTTTTGTTATATGGGTGGTATTTACAGAGATTGCTGGTTGTACACTACCAATAATGTTCATATTACAGATGCTAATTATGCTGCCGTTCAGGCCGGAGGAGGGGTATTTGTACAATATGACTATGCAAACCAATCGGAAGCGTTGATCAAAATAAAAACGCATGTAAAAAACGAAGGAAAAACAGAGCAGACAATTTTGGTAAAAAACGAATTGTCTGATTTGGATCCGAAATCGGCAGTTAAGGCAAAAGCAGAAAGCGCGATAACTTTAAAAGCAGGTGAAAGCAAAGAAATAGAGCAATCGATTAAAGTAGACAAACCTGTTTTGTGGCATCCTGATAGTCCAAATTTACAAAAGCTAACAACTACTTTGGTTACCAATAATAAAGTTGTCGACGCCATCAGCAACAATATCGGTATCAGAACCATCGAGTTTGCAGCCAACCAAGGTTTGCTCATTAACGGAGAATTATTCAAAGAAAAATTATTGGGCGTAAACCGTCATCAGGATTATGGGAACATCGGAATGGCGATGACCAATAATTTGCATTATTCCGACGTAAAAAAAATGCGTGATGCCGGATTACGAATCATCAGAAGCGCCCATTATCCACAAGATCCAGCCTTTATGGATGCCTGTGACCAATTGGGGATGTTTATTATAGTAGCGACTCCGGGTTGGCAGTTTTGGAATGACAACGGGACTTTTGAAGAATTGGTGCTTTCAGATATTCACAATATGGTAAAAAGAGACCGAAACCATCCTTCGGTAATTATGTGGGAGCCTATTTTGAACGAAACACATTTCCCAATCGATTTTTCGCGTAAAGCCTATGAAGCGGTACATAATGAATATCCGGGTAAAGGATGTTATGCAGCCTGCGATGATATAAGCAAGGGAAGTGAACTTTATGACGTATTGTATTCGGCCCCAAAAAATATTGAAGCCTATCAAAAACTTGGTAAATGCACATTCACAAGAGAATTTGGTGATTGTGTAGACGATTGGTATTCCCACAACTCCTACAGTCGTGTTGAAGCGAATTGGGGAGAGCAAGCAATGATTTTTCAAGCGCAGCATTATGCCAAAAAAAATTACGAAGGGTCATTGACACTTGATCAAATCTATAAAGCTCCTGCATCACATATAGGTGGAGCGTTGTGGCATTCTTTCGATCATCAGCGTGGTTACCATCCCGATCCTTTTTATGGAGGAATTATGGATGTATTCCGTCAGCCAAAATATTCCTATCAAATGTTCAAAAGCCAGCGCAATCCTAAACAGAAATTGTCTGCTGCAGAAAGTGGTCCGGTAGTATTTATTGCCAATGCGATGACACCGGTTTCTCCTTCAGACGTGGTGGTGTATTCCAACTGCGATAGCATTCGTTTGACTGTGACGAAACGTAAAGATTCAAAAGAGCAAAAAACAACAAATATGAACACAACTGAAGTAGGGAAAGATTTTTATACCGAAGTTATTACCCAACCAGTGATAAAGAATACAGCGGGCTTACCGAATGAACCTGTAGTTTTTAAAAACGCATTCGACTTTGTGGTAGTAAGGGCATTGCATAGATCAGATATGGCCGATAAAGCTCAAATAATTGCTGAAGGAATCCTTGATGGTAAAGTAGTTGCCCGTCAGGTACAAATGCCATCTAAAAAATCAGAACAATTAAAACTTAGTTTGGATAATCCTTGGTACAAACCCAAAGCCAATGGTAGCGATATTGTACAGCTAATTGTTTCTGTAACAGATTCTAGAGGATATGTAAAGCAATTGGCCAATGAACAGGTTGAATTTTCTGTTTTGGGTGAAGGGGAAATTATTGGTGACCAAACTATAGGAGCAAATCCTGTTACCGTTAAGGCGGGTACGGCTCCGCTTTTAATTAGGACTACTACCGTTCCCGGAAAAGTTACAGTAATGGCAAAAATTTATTTTGAAGGTACAAACTCGCCTAAGTCAGATACACTTACTTTTTATACTCAGACTTCAGATAACAAATTATTGTTCAAAGACAAGCCTGTCAAAAAAAATAAAAGCTTTAGTACAAATGCTTCCGCAAAAGCAATGTCTGATGAAGAAAGGAACAAACTGAATAAAAAAGTAGAGGAGGATCAGAAGTTCTTTGAAAGTACGGAGAAGAAACATTAGAAAGCCGGATTGCTAGGATTAAAGTAGACGAATCAAAGCCTAGGATAAAGCATGGATAGTGCATGAAAGGGAAAGTTCTTTCAGTATACTGTATTGACTTTTAATTAAAGTTGAATTTATTTTTAGATTTTTTAACTGAAACTTTCTTAAACTCGTATAAAAGTCTTTCTATTTTTTTTTAAAACGTAGTAATTACTGTTATGGCAGAAAAATTACGTGCTGTAATTGTGTTTTTAATCAATTCGCTACGCTTTATATATAAATTACTGTTTCGGCAGTAAAAAACAATGATTTTTAAATAAAAATAGCCAGCTGTAACATCTATTTGTTTATTTTTACTGTCAAAACGGTAAAAAATGAATGATTTTGATCTTGGACTCTTTATAAAAGAGCATCGTAAGCTAGCTGGGTTGACACAATTGGAATTGGCAAATCTGGCAGGAGTAGGGAAGACCACAGTCTTTGATATTGAAAAAAATAAAGAAACTGTTACTTGGAAGAAGCTTTTGGCTATACTGAAAGTTTTGAATATTACAGTGCAGTTTAAAAGCCCAATCCATAAATAGTCATGAGAAAAGCAATAATATTGGTCCATGGTAAAAGGGCAGGGGTCTTGATTGAAGAAAATAGCGGTAATTATGAATTTATTTATGATAACCACTATGAAGGAGAAGCAGTATCGTTGACGATGCCATTGACTCAGAAAAACTATTCCTTTGCAAAATTTCCATCTTTTTTTGAAGGCTTATTACCGGAAGGTATAATGCTAGAGGGACTCTTGAAAATAGGCAAGATTGATAAGCATGATTATTTCTCTCAACTGCTTGCAACCGGAAGTGATTTGGTAGGTGCAGTAACAGTAAAAGAGTGGAAAGATGAATAGATGCCCTATAACTTATGAATTGTGCGGATCGGAAAAATACAGCAAGAAGGGACTTCGTATGATTGCACCTAAACTTGCCGCATTAACCGATTTACCATTTACGGCAGTTGAGCAAAGACAAGAAGCGGTCAATCGAGCAAAAAAACTATCTATCCAGGGAGTACAGCCAAAATTGAGTGCTGTTATATCGGTAGCAAATCATCAATTTGAAATTGTGGATCAGTTTGGTAACTTTATTATTAAGCCTCAAAATGATCTGTTTCCTGAATTACCGGAAAATGAAGACGTAACTATGAAAATGGCTGCTTCGTATGGGCTTGAAGTTCCTTTTCATGGAATGGTTTACTCAAAAGATGGGAGCCTATCCTATTTTATAAAACGATTTGACAGATATGGTAAAGGAAAAAAATATGCTACCGAAGATTTTGCGCAGTTAACCGGAAATTCCAGAGATACGAAGTATGATTATACGATGGAAAAGTTGGTTAAAGTAATTGATGAATATTGCACTTTTCCAGCCATAGCCAAAGCAGATTTCTTTAAAAGGGTTTTATTTTGTTTCATAACAGGCAACGAAGTTATGCACCTGAAGAATTTTTCAGTAATTACAAAATCTGGAAAAACGACTTTGGCTCCCGTGTACGATTTCTTAAATTCTTCAATCTCCATTAAAGATCCACAGGAAGAGGTCGCACTATCACTTAAAGGGAAAAAGAGCAATTTTAAAGCGTCGGAATGGATAGATTATTTTGCAAAAGAACGTTTGGAACTAAATGACAAGACGGTTGATGCAATTTTATCAGACATGAATAAAAGCGTATCAAGGTGGACTGAACTAATCGAATTATCTTTTTTATCAAGTGCTATGAAAGAAAAGTATCTGCAGCTGATGAATAACAGGATTGGTAGATTCCGATAATGATTCCGGTTGGAATAGGCAAAAAAATCCTTTCAGAAACCTGAAAGGATTAGAAATTAAATAAAGATGAAATTATTTTTTAGATTCTTCAATAGAAACTTTTCTAAACTCTTTTAAAAGTTTTTCCAATTCTAAAGTTGATTTACGGGCTCTTGCTCCGGCAGCTTTTACACCTTTTTCAACAAGTGAATCAGATTCTGTTTTAAATGTTTCGAATTCGGCGTTGATTTTTGCAACTAAATCTTTCATAAGAATAATGTATTAAATTAGCCTGCAAAAATAGAAGTTTACTGATAGGCTAGGAATAATTTGTTGTTAAAATTGGTAAAAAATAAATTCTCAGCCTTATCAAAGTCATTCTTTTTTTTGTAAACAGTTCATAAATTTAGGGTTGCTCTTTTATTAGTTCTTCTATAAAGTAGGAGGTAGGCATTCCTGTTCGAGAATAAAATGCGGTTGCAAAGCGTTGTGTCCTGCTAAAGCCTGCTTCTTCTGCTAGAGCTTTGTTTGAATATTTCCTGATTTTTTTATCCGTTTTCAATTGTGAAATGATATAATCAATCTTCAGGTCATTAATGTATTCTACAAATTTCTTCCCTCGGTAATGGTAAATTATTTTAGAAAGATAATTTACATTCGAATCAAATGTGGCACTGAGTTTTGATGCGGTCAAATCTTTTTCGAGAAATTTTTTGCTGTTTTCAAACTTTTCCAATTGTTTCAAGAGAGTAACAACAGTGTCTTGATTGATATCTTCTATTCCCTTGGTTGTGTTTTTGGGTTCGGCTTTAGTGTTTATCTCACTTTTCTTCATGAGTTCCTCAAACTTTTGTCTGTACATCCTCTTGTTTCTGAAGTATCTGTAAGCCAGAAATGAAAGGGATAAAAATAAAAAGCTGATAATAGACGTAAGAATCAAGTCATTATGTTTTCTTTTTTCAAATAACTTTTCAATATTTTCTTTCTGAAGTAATATTTCACCTGTGTCAAAGTTTTTATGGATTTTACCGGTAAGATATTGATATTTGGTATCCAAAAGACTGTCTGCTTTTATGTATTTATTAATGTAAAAAAGCTGACTTTTTAGATCATTTTTCTGTTTATAATAGTGCACTAATAATTGATAATTCTCAAGGAGATCAGGACGGATGTATTCTTTGTCATTAAAAATTTTATCAACTTTCTTGAAATAGGGTAGTGCAATTTCAGGCTTTTTAAGGTTCCAATAGCTTTTTCCGATATAGAAATAACCAACAGCTTCATTTCCGAAATCTTTGTTTTTACGGATATTGGGAATTGAATGGGATATTTTTTTAATGGCAGAAGCATAATTGTTTTTAAAATACTGGTTAATACCTTCCGAGTGGATAAAATAAGCTTCCATTTCATTATTGTCCAGTCTTTTTCCTTCTAAAATACCCTTTTCGTTGGTTTCAGTACACAATCCATAATTTCCAACTTGGTTGTAGCACAAGCCAAGTGAGTGAAGGGAATTTAAATAACCTTGCACATTGTTTTTTTTAAAAAAGCCAATGCACTCTCTAAACAAGAAAATCGCCTCATCGTAAAATCTTAGATAGTATTTTATATTGGCAATATTGTATTTTACCTTGTAGATTAAATAGTTGTCTTTGGTTTTGGAAATATAACTATTGGCTATAAGGTAATTGTCTAAAGCGTGATTATGTTTTTTCAGGGTATAATATACAATTCCTTTTGAAAGATAGGCGGAACCGATTAAGGTATTGTCCTTCGATTGTTTAGCTATATAGATCATACTGTCAGCATATACCAGTTTTAAATTTTCTGGCGAATGATGGACATAATTCTTATAGGCATTCAAAACCTCTTTCGAATCTTTCTCCGATTTGGCTTTAGATAAAAAAGATTTAAGATATAGTGATTGTTTAGATCCATCATTATCCGATTCTTCAATTCGGTCAAAGAGATATTCATAGTCCTTGCCTCGAAGAGTGTCCGGGATTATGAAGGTACTTTCCTGTGCAAAAATATAATGCCCTAAAAATAGGACAGCAGCTAATAGATACTTTTTAATCATAGGTTAAGTTAAAAATGGAGCATTATTTTTTATAAAACCATGATTTTTGGAGAAGTATTGGTCGTATAAAAATAGTTTACAATATATTTTAAAAAAAATCCGTCAAATATAGTGTAAATAATTAAAAATCAGTGAGTTTTTAACAAATGGATATGTGTGGATTTTCCGAAAATCAATAGTGTTATTTTCGAAAATCGAAACATAATGTTTTGCAAAGCCAAAATTGTACTTCTAGATTTGTCTCGAATTCAAAAGCAAAAATATTTAGCATCGTGCTAAATTAAAGTTCTGCTTACCCGGGTGAAATGAATTGGCTAGAAAAATAGCCGATCACATTTAACACATTTTAATCATGAAAAAAATTTCAAAATCGTCAGTAATTTTAACATTACTGATTGTCTCTTGCACTACTGATACCATTGACAGTTCTGATAGTGCAGATACTAAAGTTGACTACAAAAAATCAACAAAGACGGCACGTTTACTTCAAAGCTTGAGCCCTGAGAACCCGGCAAATATTTATGATTTAGCAGGTAAACTACACAATGATATACTTGATGTTTATTTAACGGGTAATTATACGTATACTACGATTGCAGAAATCAACCAACAAATTGAAGCTATATCAGCATCGAATGGCGATTTAACGCTTTTAAATTCACAATCCAGTCAACCTGTTAATCTTGTGGAAATGCAAGACATTGTTGATAATCCCCAAGCCAAATTGGAAGAAGTTATTTCAAATTCCACAATGACAAATGAAGCAAAAACTAGCCTTTCCAATTTCATGAATAATGTGCTTTTATGGGAGAACGTGCCATACGATGAGATTTATCAATCGATTGTTTCCTACGAGTCATCTGTAATGGATAATGTTGTATTTACAGATGAGGACAAAAGAATTATCCTCACCACATCGTCCATAACAAGATATTCCCTTTATTATGATGAAGAACGCAAAGATAAAGATTGGGGTTCCTCGGTAGGTAATCGTGTAGGAGGTGTTAGCGGAGCCATCGAGAATTCATCCGAAGCCGTTAAATGTTCTCTCATAATAGGAATTATGATAAATAGTCTTGGGGCTAATTGATTATGCTTCGAATTTTATCTATTGAAAAGGAAATAGTGTGCGTATTTAGTGTGTTACTAATCCTTTTCAATATAGTTGGTCTTTATTTCATCATAGATCTATTATCCTATGATGAAATAATTGACTACCTCACAAATGGCAAAATAAAAAGTACAACCATTCGAAGTCTTGCATTTCTATTTTTTGTGAACGCTATTTCGAACTTGTTTTTTGTTTCTGTTTCATTGATGGCAAGATTATTAGACAAGTAGCCTTCAATTCGCTTGGACAAAATAGTACCGTTTGTTTAACTCATTGCAAATTATAATTCTGGAAAGAGTATCGTCTTGGTAAGCAAAAAAACAAAATATCAACATTTGGGTTTGCAAATTTGCATTTTTGAAAGCATTACATCAAAAAATGCTTTTAGCGAATTAATTGGAGCAGATCATTTTTCTATACTGATTGTAAATTCGGGCTTTTTGTCTATACAAGTAAATAACCGAAAAATCAATTTATCAGTAAATGAAATGATTGTGATATCAAGTCGGTTAGTATGTGAAGTTGTGGTTATAAGTGATCAACTAAAAATTAGCCAACTATCATTTACTTCAGAATTCGCTTTTAAAAATAGGATCAAGTGGCCACATATTGGATATTTTGATTTTTTCATTACACGGTTTTCCACTAAAATAGTGCTGAAAAACAAAGAAGCTATAGTGTTAATTGATTTGTTTAAATTATTGAATGGCAAAGTGCAAATGTCAAGTGAGCATGTTTTTAAAAATGAAATACTGCTTTTTAGTTTTAATCTTTTACTCTATGAATTGGCTGGTTTATATAAAAGGTCATCCCGGGAAATCACTGTAAAACATTCCAGTAAAGAAAAATTAGTCATGGAATTTTTTAAAATTTTAGAAATTAATTGCAGAAAACAGCATAGTGTAAAATTCTATTCTGATACTTTACATCTAACTCCAGGTCATCTTACCAAAACCGTTAAGGAAGTTGCAGAGAAAACTGCAAAGCAATTTATAGAAGAGTCTATTGTGTTAGAAGCTAAAGTTTTGCTTCAAGACAACCATTTAACTATTTTGGATATTACAGAGGAATTGCAGTTTAGTAATTCTTCTTTTTTTAGTAATTTTTTTAGAAGGCATACATCCCTGTCTCCTTCTGAATATCGTTTAAGATTAAATTTTCATTGAATGTCGTAAAATAATTGTATTGAATGGGTTAGTGATGTCCTATTAGCATTGATTTAGAGTGCTCCCAATCTATATCGGGAGAAATATTTACTAATTAAAAGTAAAAAAACATGACTCAAACCTACCTTTTAGAGTGGCTGGATTCAGTGGTGACCCTAACTCTTAACCCAAAAAGAAACGATGTTAATCAAATTAGTTCGGTTCAGTTAAAAGCTATAAGTGAAAAAGCAGCTCAAGAAACGAAGCTGATCCAGTCCCAATTTACGAATCGGGTTTTTTCCTTGACTAAGGAAAAACAGATTAGGATATTTCTTGAGAATTATCATACGGCCTTAATAGATCTTTTGGATAATTTAATAGGAACCAAGGATGAGAATAATTTTGAAAATGAAGACCTAAAGGAAGCTAGCTCTATTTTAATTTCATGTCTTGATGAACTGATTACTTTTATTCAATCCAAGTTTACCAAATATTTGAGTTTGGATTCCAGAATACCCAAAACATATCTTGTAGACTCACAAAAGAAAATAAGACAAAAATTGGATAAGTTAAAAAACAGCCCAATTTATAATGGCTATGACAAAAGGGTTTTCGATATTATTTATAGGGAACTTTATTTTTTCTTCAATTCGAAGAAGAGCAAAAAGGTCACTTTTCGGCAAGTCTTTTATAAAAAACAATTGGTTAAAGAGTTGGAAGGGCTAAGAATGGAAAGCAAAGGAGAAAAGTTATACACAGAGTTAGAACGGCTTCTAATTTATATGAATTTTAACTGCAGGGAATATATTAATAATTTAACGAAAAGTATTTCAGAGAAAATAAATACATTCCAGACAAAAGCAGAGCGGATCGACAGCCTCCATTTTTATTATAAAGAATTCAACCAAATGCAGTCGCACCAGAGCTTTATTCTTTATCCGGAGCATCAGAATTTAAGGGCAACTCTTGATAACTGGTTCCATCAGGAAATATTGTATTTAGAAAAGACGATGCAGTTTTCTGAAAATATTGACGGCCTTAAAAAAATCAGTAAGACTTCAACTTTGGAACAGGATCGCGTTAAAGTTAACTTATCCATAGACCAAATCGCCCTGATTCTAAGAGCATGTGATGAAACCAGGTTGTTGGAATCCCGTTCTATGAGTATGGTTTTTAAAACTATAGTTCCTCATCTTTCAACACCTCAGAAAAAGGAGTTGTCTTACGATTCGGTGCGAAGCAAATCATATAATCCAGAGGATCGTGATAAAGATGTTGCTGTATTGGCCTTAGAGAAAATTATAAAAAAAATAAAATCATATTAGTTCTAAAATGATTTAATATAAAATTTAAAAGATGAAATATTTAAAATAATAATATCCATCAAAAAAGATTGACGAAACATTAATAATTATGTAAAAGATAATAGTATGACTTTAATTGCGATATTTTTTCCGTTTGTTTCTTTTCTGTTGAGAGGCAGAATTTTTACTTCAATTATCTGCTTCATTTTGCAAGTGACCTTGATAGGCTGGATTCCCGCAGCAATTTGGGCTGTTATTTCTTTGCAAAACTCAAGAGCAGATAAGCGTAATTCGAAATTGATTAAAGCGCTTAAAATTAAGTAGCTTAAATACCGCACATACAATTTAAAAGCTCCTGGAAGTGATCTAATTATTGCTTCTAGGAGCTCTTTGCATTAGTATTACATAAAATATTTTCTTTTTAATTTCCAATTTATAATGTAAATGTACTGAGGTACAATAGGGTACAACTAAAAGTTGTACTTGTAGAAAGTCCATTCTTGTAGTTCCTTTGACTTACAATTAATTAGGAAGTAAATGTTAATGTGGGGTTTGATGTAAGAGAGAAGATGTTTAATGACTAAAGAGAATTATTATGCTTTCAACTATTTCATGGGGTAATTATTTAATTACAATTTTGGTTTTAACCGCAGTGTGGTATGTTTTTGTGATTTTTTATTATTATTCAGAAGATGTAAAAGGAATTTTTAGTGAACAATCCAAGGGCATTTTTCTTTTAAGAAGTAAAAACATTGAAAATATTGAAGTCCTTTTTTCAGAGGAGATTCAATCTTCAAAATCAGATCAGGATCAAGAAGATTTATCAATTTTATTGGTGAAAGCTATTGAAGAAAGTTACGAGCTTAATTTTTCAAATGAAGAACTTAAAAGCCATTTAAAATTAATTCTCCATGATTATCCGCAGGCTAATAAACCTTCAGAACGAATCCAACTAAATAAACTTATGGTCTCAGAATGCGAAAAGCACCCACAGCTGATTTTAACTTATGCCGAGGTTGATGGTTTGTGGGGCTGAGACCAAATAATAAAATAGAATAATGCAGAGGAGTATCCCTGTTCGCTCAAGTGCGGTATGGCGAAATGTGACAAGGAGGTAGAGGCTGAAACGGCGGTATTTCTCTGCTATTTTTTTACTAAAATTTTAATTTGTAAATGATAGGTGATGAAAGAAAGGGAAATTAAATTAAAGAGTTTTAGTAGGGGGCTAAAACCTTTGGGCGCGATTAAAATACTATTTTTTCTAATATCGGTTTCGACCATGGCTCAAGATGGAGTAGCCGGTATCAACGAAGCCAATCAAAAGGTTAGGAGTTATTTTGATGCGGGAACCGAACTGATGTATGCTGTGGGAGCCATACTTGGATTAATCGGAGCTGTAAAAGTATATCAAAAATGGAATTCCGGAGATCCCGACACTGGTAAAGTGGCTGCGGCCTGGTTTGGTAGTTGTGTTTTTCTTGTAGTGGTGGCAACTGTGATCAAGTCCTTCTTTGGCGTTTAGTTTTTAACGGAGAAATAAGGATAGCTGATGAATTGCAGTGTGTATAAAATCAATAAAGGAATCAATCAGAGTATCGAATTTAAAGGATTGAAAGCACAGTACATCTGGTACTTGGGAGGAGGGGTTGTGTTATTGATGATTCTATTTGCGATATTATATGTGATTGGGATCCCATCGATTGTTTGTGTCGCTTTTATTGTTATTGCTGGATCTCTTTTGATCTATCAAATTTACAATATGAGCAATAAATATGGGGAGTACGGATTGATGAAGACTTTGGCTGGCAAACAAATTCCAAAACATATAAAATGCAATACTCGAAAAATATTTATTAGGTTTTAGAGGGCGGCTTTAAATGATAATAATGAGAGGTGATGGAGACGAAGATGGACGATGTACTGCCAATTATGGCGGTGGAACATGACTGTATTTTATCAAAACAAGGGGATGTAACTATCGTATTTAAAGCAGAACTACCGGAGATTTTTACCTTATCGGATCAGGAATATGAAGCATTTCATCAAACCTGGATTAAAGCTGTAAAAGTGCTTCCTAAACGATGTGTCTTTCATAAGCAGGACTGGTTTTTAGAAAGCGCACATCAGGCAGATTTTACCGGTATGGACAATAGTTTTCTAAGTCAAAGTAGTGAACGTTTTTTTAACGAAAGGTCTTTTTTGAACCATTCGTGCTATATCATGCTGACAAAAAAGCCGGTTACAAGAAAGAGCTCTAGTTCTTTGTTTTCAAACCTGATAAGACGATCGATTGTTCCCGAAGAAACTTTAAAGCCACAATTGTTACAGGATTTTATTGACTGTACTGGCCAGTTTAAACGGATTTTGGAGGATAGCGGCTTTGTAAAACTCACACGATTAGTGAACAATGACCTAAAAAGCCAGAGTCGCTCGTTGGGGTTAATTGAACAATATTGTTTTTTATCAGATGGGAAAGACCCTTTTATCTATAATGATATCAAATTTGATAATGGTTTAGAAGTTGGGGATAAATATTGCCAACTCTTTACCTTAGGTGATGCTGTTGATCTGCCTGCCCTATGTGGTTCTAGAATCAATTTTGATCGCTATTCGACGGATAGGACAAAATTCAGTATCGGATTTGCATCGACTCTAGGGCAGCTTTTGTCCTGTAATCACATCTATAATCAATACCTGTTTATAGAAGATGTCCAAAAGGCCATTCAGAAGTTAGAAAGCAAACGTCTTCGTTTACAGTCATTATCGGCTTACAGCCGTGAGAACCTGTCTGCAAGAGATGCTACAAACGATTTTTTAAATGAAGCTGTTTCCCAACAGCGATCACCTGTAAAGGCACATTTTAATATTTTGGCCTGGTCGTCCAATAAAGATGAATTAAAGGATATTAAAAATAAGGTCTCGTCGGCACTCGCCCAAATGGATACGGCTGCCAAACAGGAAACAGTGGGAGCTGCTCAAATATACTGGGCAGGGATACCAGGGAACGAAGCTGATTTTCCAATGAATGACACTTTTGACACCTTCATCGAGCAAGCGGTTTGTTTTTTAAATATGGAGACTGGTTACGGTTCTTCACTCAGTCCCGTTGGCATCCGTTTGGGCGATCGCCTTACCGGAAGACCTGTTCATGTGGATATCAGTGACGAGCCGGTGAAAATGGGAATATGTACCAATAGAAACAAATTCATTTTGGGGCCATCGGGAAGTGGAAAATCCTTTTTTACCAATCATATGGTTAGAAGCTATTATGAACAAGGAACGCATATAGTGTTGGTAGATGTAGGACATAGTTACAAGGGATTGTGCGATATGGTAAACGGCTATTATTTTACCTATGATGAAAAAAAACCAATTCGGTTCAATCCATTTTACATCGGAGAGGGAGACAGTTTGGATACGGAGAAAAAGGAGAGTATTAAAACACTGCTTTTGGCTTTGTGGAAAAAAGACGACGAAACATTTAACCGCAGTGAATATGTGGCTTTGTCTAATGCTTTGCAACTTTACTATGAAAAATTGGAAATTCAAAGTACCATTTTTCCCTGCTTCGATACCTTCTACGAGTTTTTGAAAGAAGAATTTGTTTTGATTTTAGAAAGCGATAAGGTAAAAGAAAAGGATTTTGACGTCAACAATTTTCTTTATGTATTACGACCGTACTACAAGGGCGGTGAGTTTGATTATCTGCTCAACGCGACGGAGAACCTGGAGCTTTTAAAGGAACGTTTTATTGTTTTTGAATTGGATAATATCAAAGACCATCCGATACTTTTCCCGGTTGTAACCATCATTATCATGGAGGTTTTTATAAGCAAGATGCGAAAACTAAAAGGTATCCGTAAAATGATTTTGATCGAAGAGGCTTGGAAAGCCATTGCCAAAGAAGGAATGGCAGAGTACATCAAATACCTTTTTAAAACGGTGAGAAAGTTCTTTGGCGAAGCCATTGTGGTTACTCAGGAAGTCGAAGATATTATTTCTTCTCCGGTAGTCAAGCAGGCTATCATCAATAATAGCGATTGCAAAATCCTACTGGATCAAAGTAAGTATCAAAACAAATTTGATCAGATACAGGAACTGTTGGGACTTACCGAAAAAGAAAAAGCATTAGTACTATCGGTCAATAAGGCCAATGATCCAACTAAGAAATATAAAGAAGTATTTATTTCATTGGGAGGGATGCTTTCCAAGGTGTATAGAACAGAAGTTTCATTGGAGGAATATCTGGTTTATACCACAGAAGAAAGTGAAAAAGTGAAAGTACACGCCTACGCCCAAAAGTACGGAGGCGATATCAAAAAAGGTATAGCTGCATTGGCTTTTGATTTGAGAAATGGAAATTAAATGAAAAAGAAAAATGAAAGCGAAAACAAAATTAATTGCCGCTGTGCTCTGTCTATTTCTGCTATCTACGCCGGCACGGCCATCTTCGAGTGTTACAACACTGCCTATATTGGAGCTTGTAAGGCAGGTCGCCATTAAAGTGATAAAAGCTATTGACCTTAGGATCCAACGTTTGCAGAACAAGACAATTTGGTTGCAAAATGCACAGAAGAAAATCGAGAACATTTTATCAAAACTAAAGTTGCACGAAATTTCGGAGTGGACACAAAAGCAAAGAGACCTCTATAAAGAGTATTACGATGAACTGATCAAAGTCAAAACGGTGATAGCCTATTATCAGCGAATTAAAGAGGTCACCCGTAAGCAGGCCAGGCTGGTAGACGAGTATGAACGGGCTTGGAAATTATTTAAGCAAGATAGTCATTTTACGGCTGAAGAGCTTGAATATATGGAACGGGTTTATACAGGGATTTTGGAAGAAAGCCTTAAAAATATGGATCAGATATTTTTAATACTTGATTCCTTCACGACCCAAATGAGCGATCTAAAGCGATTGGAAATAATAAATCAGGCAGCAGACCAAATCGATGCTAATTATGATGATTTATCGATGTTCAATAATCAGAACAGAATGCTGAGTCTACAAAGGGCGAAGACAGAAGTCGAGGTTTTGAAAGTGAAACAACTTTACGGAATCCCATAAAATGAGAGAAACCATGAAAAGGAATGTTTTATTGTTAGTGGCGGCACTTATTTTTCATCAAGGACTACATGCTCAAAATAAACAAATAAAAGAATTGTTGCTTCAAATTGCAGCACTTCAAGTTCATATCGATTATGTCAAAAAGGGCTATACAGTAGTCAAAAAAGGTCTCAATTTCATTGGAGATGTAAAAAAAGGAGAAGTTAACTTGCATAGTAGTTATTTTAATTCTCTGAAACAGGTTAATCCAAAAATAAAGAACTATTACAAGATCGCTGAAATAGTCTCATTGCAGATTAAGATCATGAAAGTCCATAAGCGGACTTTTGAAAAACTACAATCAAATGATCTCTTTCATGGAGATGAACTGGATTATATAGAGCGTTCCTTCGATAGGCTCTTGGCCGATTGTGATGATGTTTTGGAGCTTCTTATGGAGGTTACACTGGATTCTAAATTGGAAATGAAAGATGATCAGAGAATAAGGCGCATAGATAGCCTGTATAATGTGATGCTTGATAACTATAATTTCTGTCAAACATTCAGTAGGGAGACCCTACTTCTTTCACTTTCGAAGACTCACGAGCAAAATGATGTGAAATCGGTGCAAATGCTTAACAAATTATAAAACCAAGGATTATGAAAAAGAGGCTTTTTTTGATAATGGTCACCGTATTGATGTTTATTCCCAGTAAAGGAAATGCACAGGTGCAAGAAATTCAGCAATTGATATTAAATATTGAAAAACTTGTCCAATTCAAGGAGATTCTTTCCGATATGAAAAAGGGGTATGAGATTTTATCTGGTGGATATAAAGCTGTCAAAGATATGTCACAGGGTAATTTTAGCCTTCACAAGACTTTTCTTGATGCACTGATGCAGGTTAGCCCTGAGGTGAAAAAATACAAAAAGGTAGGAGATATAATCAATTATCAGATTTTGTTAGTAAAAGAGAGCAAAAAGGGCTTCAATAGATTTTCAAAAAGTGAACATTTTACTGTTGAAGAACTGAATTATTTCGAACATGTCTATGGTAATCTGCTGAATCAAAGCCTCAGAAATCTTGATGAATTAGCGATGGTGATGACAGATGGAAAGCTACGAATGTCTGATGACGAAAGGCTTCAGGCAATCGATCAGATCTATTTGGCAATGCAGGATAAATTACATTTTCTCAGAGACTTTAATTCGTCGTCTAATATTTTGGTATTGCAGCGCGCAAAAGAAATAAGTGATACCAAGGTTTCGAAAAGTCTTTATAAACTAAATAACTAGAGCTATGGTTTTGCTTAAGATTAATCTAAGGGCTATTCTTATAATTCTTGGAGTGCTATTCCCTTTTATGACACAGGCTCAGAATTTAGGAAATGAGATGAAAAGCCTTCATTTTGTTTTGGATCAACTTTACGATGAGATGATGCCTTTATGCAGTAATCTTTTGGCTGTGGGGCAGGGGATAGCGGGATTTGCAGCGATATGGTATATAGCTTCCCGGGTTTGGAGGCATATTGCCAATGCAGAGCCCATTGATTTTTATCCTTTATTCCGGCCTTTTGTTATCGGGTTCTGTATAATGATTTTTCCATCGGTATTGGCACTTATTAATGGAGTTATGAAACCGACAGTTACGGCTACGGCGGCGATGGTAGAAGGATCAAATAATGCAGTAGCTATTCTTTTGAAAGAAAAGGAAAAAGCAATCAAACAAACTGATCCCTGGAAAATGTACGTTGGACAGGATGGTACAGGGGATAGGGATAGGTGGTATAAATACACCCACGATAATGAAGATCCTTCAAGTGAGGATATGTTGTCGGGCATTGGAAACGATGTCAAATTTGCGATGGAAAAAGCGTCCTATAGTTTTAGAAATTCGGTAAAAGAGTGGATGAGCGAAGTATTGCGGGTACTGTTTGAAGCAGCAGCTTTGTGCATTGATACACTCAGGACTTTTCAACTTGTAGTACTTTCCATTTTGGGACCATTTGTTTTTGGTATTGCAGTGTTTGATGGCTTTCAGCATACCCTTACTGTATGGTTGGCTAGGTATATCAATATTTATCTTTGGTTACCGGTTGCTAATATTTTTGGAAGTATTATCGGGCGGATTCAGGAACTGATGCTAAAATTGGATATAGCTCAGGTGCACAATACCGGTGATACCTTTTTCAGCAGGACAGACATGGCATATCTCATTTTTATGATTATTGGGATAATAGGATATTTTACCGTTCCCTCAGTAGCCAATTATATTGTCCATGCCGGTGGAGGTGGTGCTCTTGGACAGAAAGTTACCAGTGTCTTTGGAGGAGCAACTACTTCAGTGATCAACAAAGCATCCCAAGGGGCCGGAATGGTTATGGATTCGATGGGTAATGGCGCTGGGAAAATGTCGCAAGGTATGTCTTCTTCGGCTTCCAACTCTCCTTATTTTCAAGATAAGGAAGGCTATATGGGGACCAAGCTCAAAGGGAATTCAACCTAATTTAAAAACGGCAGTTATGTTTACTAAGATGAAGAATATAGATTCGGCTTTTAGATATGTGAGAGGTTTTACAATACTAATTATAATTAGTTCTGTTGTAATCAGCTTGTTTGTTATCTATAAAAGCTTTAAGTCAATAAGTATGATGCAAGACAAGATTTATATCCTCGCTAATGGGAAAGTCTTGGAAGCTTTTTCTTCTGATCGGAAAGATAATATTCCGGTTGAGGCAAGGGATCATGTTAAGATGTTTCACCAGTTTTTCTTTATTCTGGATCCTGACGATAAAGTCATAAAGGGCAATCTATCAAAAGCACTCTATCTGGCTGATGATTCTGCCAAAAGGATTTATGATGATTTAAAAGAAAACGGGTATTACTCGGGAATAATTTCCGGAAACATCAGTCAAACGATCCAGATCGACAGTATCAACGTAGATATAAATGATTACCCATATCATTTTAAATGTTACGCAAAGCAAAACATTGTTCGTACAACCAGTATTCTAATACGTAGCCTTGTCACGGAAGGCGATCTACGAAGTGTATCCAGAAGCGACAACAATCCACATGGTTTTCTAATTGAACGTTGGAATACTATTGAAAATAAGGATTTAGCTGTTGAAAATAGGAAATAGTGAATTATGGGGTCTATATTCAAACGAGGTCAAGTTCAGGAGGTGTTTAAAAAGCATTATCAGTTTGTACAACATTTATGGACTAAGAAAATGACCAATATAACATTGGGGATGTCTAGGATGAAACTAATTTGTTTACTGTTTGCATTTGTGGTTTTTAGTGGAGGTTTTTTTGTTTACAGGATTATGGGATCCTTTTCAAATACAGCTTCTGTTTCACTGCCAATTTCTTCAATTTCAAAGGTGATTACACCAATGAAGACAAACAATAGTACTTCAATAAATACTTTAATTAATGAATATAAATATTCTAAAATAGAATTATTTAATAAGTATTTAGATAGTATAAAAATTGATCCAATGAGGAAAAAAATCTATGACAGTATTAAGAAAAATAGGGCTGGGCTCTTAGATAGTCTAGCCTTTGTTGAGCAATATTATTATATCAATTTTAAAGAGAATGAATTATGGAGAAGAAAACATTATCATTTAAAGAATTAAAAAAACGCAAGATGCTTTTAATGCTTCCATTGATCACCTTGCCATTTATTACGCTGTTGTTTTGGAGTTCTGGAGGAGGAAGGACTATTGCAAGATCAGAACCTAGTAAAATAAAAACGGGCTTCAATGCCGATCTTCCTATTCCAAATTTTAAAGATGACAAGGACTTGGATAAGATGAGTTATTATGACAAGGCTGCTTCAGACTCGATAAAACTACTGGAAGAGATGAAAAAAGATCCTAATTATTCCAATGAAATGACTGAAGAAAATCCTTTGGAAGACAGGAATGATGGAGAGATGAGTTTAAATGATTTTCGAAAAGAGAAAACAGCACTAAACTCAACTTCTTTCAAACCACGAAATGAAGAGAAGGTGTATCAAAAATTAAAAGCATTGCAAAAGCTGGTAAATCAGTCTTCATCCGATCCGTACAATGAGCAAGATATGGGAGAGTTTGAAAATAAAAGGCTGTCTTCGTCAGAATCAAGCGATATGAATAAGCTAGAGCAAATGATGAGCACTATGAGTCAGTCCCAGGAGCCGGATCCCGAACTTAAACAGTTGGGAGGAATGCTGGAAAACATACTAGATATACAACATCCTTCAAGGGTCGAAGAAAGACTAAAACTGTCTGCTGAGAACAAAAAGGGAACAGTTTTTACAGTTGGACGTTTAGATGAGAAAAATAATATAACATCGTTGCAAAGGGAGGGAAGTTATGAAAAAGTCTATCCAGGAACCAATTCATTTTACTCCCTTGATGAGGAAACGGGTCAAAATGAAAGGCAAAATTCAATTGAAGCTGTAATTCACGAAACCCAAACTATAGTAAACGGTTCTATTATAAAACTTCGATTAAGCAATGATGTTGCTATAGGCGAGCAGATAGTTCCTAAAAACAGCTTTTTGTTTGGAACAGCGGTAATAAACGGAGAGCGTCTTCAAATTAAAGTCGGTACAATTAAGTATAAAAGCTCCATTTTACCGGTAGAACTCTCAGTTTACGATATGGATGGAATAGTCGGTATCTATATACCAGGTGCCATTAATAGGGATGTAGCTAAAGCTTCGGCTGATCGTTCCATTCAAAGTTTGGGATTATCCGGTCTTGATGATTCCTGGAAAGCCCAAGCCGCAGAACTTGGTATTGAGGCCGCAAAAAGCCTTGTGAGTAAGAAAGTAAAGTTAGTCAAGGTGGTCGTAAAAGCTGGATACCAGGTTTTGCTTTACGATGAGAAACAAAAGAATTTAAAATAACAAAAACGAGAAAAGATGAAAAATAGCAATTGGTTAATGTTGGTGATGTTGGTTCTGACAGCTTTATCGGGGTATTCACAGTATAATATTGAGAAAAAAATGTTATTGAGAGAACAATTTGAAAATCTTCAGATAGGCTATTCAAAAACGACTAGTATTATTTTTCCTTACCCCATTAAGAGCGTAGACAGGGGCAGTTATAATGTTTTAATTCAAAAGGCAAAAGGAGTTGAAAATGTATTATTGCTTAAGGCGGGACAGAAAAATTTTATTGAAACTAATCTAACAGTTGTGACCACGGACGGGAAGCTGTATGTCTTTGTTTTGAATTACAATGAAGAGTGCCCTGATTTGAATTTTAAAGTGGATAATTCAATTGGTCTAAATAATGAGCTTTTGTTTTCACTTGAAAATGAAAACCAAAAGGCAATAGAACAATATGCCGATTTGGCCTTATATAAAACAAAAAAAATATATGGACTGAAACGAGAAAGGTTTGGTATTAAACTTCAGCTCAATGGATTATTTATCCATCAGAATGCAATCTATCTTAGATTAATGTTGGAAAATACTTCGAATATGAATTATGATGTTGATCAACTTCGTTTTTTTATTTGTGACCAAAAAAAGTCAAAAAGAACAGCATCACAGGAAATTGAAATTTTTCCATTGCTAACTTCTTCGGTCATTTCAACAATTTCGGATCAGTCTGAGGTTACCGCCGTTTTTGCACTGCCAAAATTTACAATTCCGGAAAAGAAGTATTTAACCATTCAACTAATTGAAAAGAATGGGGGAAGGCAAGTTCAACTTGACATAAAGAATAGCGATCTAAATAAAGTTGAGATATTGAATTGAATGCAGTATTAATCAAAAAAATAAATATCATGAATCAGAAAAATTTAGAATTTCTTAGGGATCAGTTGAAATACACTGGATTTGGTGAAACACTTGAAAATGTTTTGAAAGAGAAACTGGAAAAGGGTGAAACAGAATTCAAAATACGACATGAAGTCGTCTTGGGAAAAGATGCCTTGTCGGCGGATTTGAATTTTAAGAAATCGGATCAATCCGATATGTATTTCTTTAATTCATATAAAGTCAATCTTTATAAAGACCAATCTAAAGAAAACCTGGCACAGACTTTCTATATTAATAAGGATAGCAATATCACCTTAAAAGAGTCCTACAATTTACTAGAGGGCCGCTCTATCAATAAGGATTTAAAAAATAGGGAGGGAGAAGTGTATAATGCCTGGCTTAAAATGGATTTTAAAGAGGCTGATGCTAATGGAAACTTCAAAATCAACCAATATCATCAAAATTATGGTTACGACCTTGAGGCCAGCCTATCCAAACATCCTATAAAAGAACTGCAAACACCGGAATACAAGGACGACTTACTTAACTCATTGAAAAAGGGAAATATCCAATCCGTTACGTTTGTTGTTGATGGCGCTGAAAAGAAACATTTCGTTGAAGCCAATCCTCAATTTAAAACGGTCAATGTTTATGATGGCAGTATGCAAAGACTCAACAATCGAGAAACTAAAGAGCAAAAGCAAGGTGAGGGTCAAGGACAATCTTCTGTTAAAGATGTAAAACAAAAAGAAAATTTGAATTCGGCAGACCCAGAGGAGGGTGATAACAAAAATAAACAAAGAAAAAGTAAGGCTAAATCATTATAGAGATTATGGATACTTTAAAACCTTTATCTGACTTCTTTTCAGCCATTGAAAAGGATTTCCGTATCGGCACAACGCATATTGCCATTTATGCTGCTTTGCTTGAATATAGAGTCAGTAAAGGTTTTATTAATCCAATCGAAGTGTATCGGTATGAGATTACATCTTTGGCGAAGATTTCCTCACCGTATACTTATCACAAGTGTATAAAGGATTTAAATGATTATGGTTATTTGAAATATGAACCTTCGGTTAAGAAGACGCAAGGAAGTAGGATTTATTTTGTCGAAAATTAGAAGGGGTGGATGAATTGTTATGAATTTTTTAAAAAAAGTATTGTCATGACACAGTTTAGATTTGAAGATCTTTCTAATAGTATTAACACATTGTCATTGAAATTGGATCGTATCGAAAGGCTTCTTATTGATAAAATCATTGCAGAAAATTTAGAAAAAAATGATTTCCTGGTCATAGAGGATGCCGCTAAGCTGCTAAAGTTATCAGTTGCAACAGTATATACCAAGGTTTCTAAAAATGAAATACCAGTGAATAAGCGGGGGAAGAGACTTTATTTTGCGCGGGCCGAATTATTAGACTGGATTAAATTAGGAAGAGTAAAAACAATTAATGAAATCCAACGGGAAGTAGAAACGAAATTTAATTCGAAGAAATTTGTTTAATCCAAAAAGACATCACTAAAAAGCGATGTCTTTTTTATGTTCCCTTGTGTAATATTTTTTTATTTTAAGGTAATTTTTGTTGAAGCTTCCCTTTTTTTCTCATCGATAATTTTTGTGTATATCTGTGTAGTACTAATGTTTTTGTGTCCCAGCATTTTGGATAAGGTAAAGATATCGGTTCCTGAAGATATCTGCAAAGTGGCGTAAGTATGTCGAAAGCAGTGAAAGGTAATATGTTTGACAATTCCTGATTGGGCAATCCATATTGGCAAAACTCGATACACGTTCCACTTTTTTAGGCCTTGAAATACTTTACTTTGGCTATCTCCAGGTTCACCAAGGATTTCTTTTGCTTCGTTTGAAATTGGCATTGTTTGTAATCCTTCGGTTTTCTTCTGTTTGAAACGAATATAATAGCCATCATTCTCCATAAATTCAATTTCACGCCATGTGAGTTTGGCAATATCTGAATATCGCAATCCGGTTAAAACTGAAAATTTAGAAATCCTATAAATAAGCTCATCGGAGCATGGTGTAGCAAATAATTGTTTAGCTTCTGCAAGTGTTAAGAAGTTACGCTGAGATTCTTGTTCTTTGATAGAATCGATACCGGCATTGATATCAGTTTTTAATTTACCTTCTTTATAGGCACTTTTAAGAGTGGCTTTAAGCTTATTGTGATAAGATAGGGCTGTGTTTTTTGCGAGTGTTTGTTTGATATCTTTTCTATTTTTGGCTTTTAACAAATATTCTCTAAATTCATTGATTAATGTGATTGTTATGTCTTTAAAGCATATTTCACGTCCAGCCATGAAACTTTCAAAATGAAAGATGGCGGTAGTCCATATTAAATAGTTTTTTCCATCTTTTTTCTCTGCAATCTTTTTGAAATAAGCCAAAAATGAGCCTTGTCCAATTCTTTGTAATTCCAACTGCTCTTTTTCAAATGCGGTGTATATATCTTCCTTGCGGAGTTCATTTTGCCTGCGGATCTGAATCAATTCGGCGGTATACATATTTTCGGTATTGGCGATTTTTTGTATTCGATTTAGAGGGTTTTCAAATAAATACAACTTTAGGAATTCGCGTCTGGTTGGCTTATTGGTTTGGGGGTTTTTAATAGGAGGATAGAAATCCAGATACAGAGATATTTTTCCATTAGCAATCACCTTTTTTCTCAATGTTACATTTATCTTTTTCATGGTTTCACTGCATTAAATATAATATCGATATCATTTTTTGCCACATAGTTGAACTTTCCAACGGCATACTTTGTGATGCCATGTCTTTGAATCAACATATATAAGGCCCCAGGAGAAATTCCAAATTTTTGCTGTATCTGTGTTATCGTATAACACTTTTCCAGCCCGGGAAATTCCTGTATAGGAACAAGCATCGAATGTTCCAAGGGGATTGAAAAAAAGCCATCCATGTCGTGTTTACGGATAACGGTTCTTGTTCCGAATTTGGCAACGTCTAGCTCACCCCTTGAAATAATCCTATAGATTGTTCTTTTGCTTATTCCATAGAGAAGGCTTGCCTGTTTCACACTGATGAAATCTCTGGTTTTTACAATTTCAAGATTCGGATTTTTAGCAATTTCAGTTAGTTTGTTGCTTTCGGCAATTTTTGACTCCCTTGTCCTTGCTTTGTAGGCGTTGCTACTGCATTTATGCGAACAATATCGCGTTTTTGTTGTCTGCGCTGTAAATTCATTTTTACAGAATTCACAAATTCGGGTAATCTTCATGTTCGAACTCATAGAAATGTGACTTTAAGTGTCCCATTGTGACTATGTGTGTCTCTATGTGCCATAATTTGGCCAAAAAAAAATATTTTTTGTACCTCAAAATGATGAGGTACAAAAGAGATACAAATTTATTCAAAAGGTCAACAAGTATCCAAAAGTAAAAACAAATAAAAATAAAGTTAGTTTGTTAATTATGAATAAGTTAACTTATTTGTTTGTAGTTGTTTTGTGATGATTTGTTCTGTTATTTTCCGATACAAAAGTTCGCGAAAATATTCCCCAACAGCTCGTCATTTGTGACCTGACCGGTGATTGTCCCAAAATGGAACAACGCTTCCCGAATATCAAGTGCCATCAAATCACTGGACAAATTGGTTTCCAATCCAAATTTCACTTTTTGGATTTCGTCCAGAGCTTTCAGTAAAGAATCGTAATGACGAGTATTGGTAACAATAGTTTCATTATTGCGCAAAGCACCAGTATTTACAAAAGAAATAAGCTGATTTTTGAGTTCTTCAACACCTATTTTATGTTTTGCAGATATCGTTTCAAGGGTAACGTTTAAAGTTTCAAGTTGTTTTCTAATATTTTGGACTTCATCATCCGTAAGCAAATCAACTTTGTTTATTACAACCAATAAAGGTTTTAAAGGGTATTTATTTTTAACTTTTTCGATTTCTGTGATATAATCAAATCCAGAAGTTTTAAACTTTAGACCATCGAATAAAAAGATAACAACCTGAGCCTGCTCAATTTTTTCGAAAGTTTTTTTAATCCCAATGCTTTCTACCACATCTTCTGTTTCACGAATTCCGGCAGTATCAATGAATCTAAAACCAATTCCGTTAATGACCAATTCGTCTTCAATTGTATCTCGGGTAGTTCCGGCAATTTCCGAAACAATTGCACGTTCTTCGTTCAGTAAAGCATTCAGTAAAGTAGATTTTCCTACATTGGGTTCACCCACAATCGCCACAGGAATACCATTTTTGATAACATTACCAACGGCAAACGAATCGATTAGGCGCTTTAGAACAAATTCGATTCGGTTCAATAATTCATGAAATTGGCTTCTGTCGGCAAATTCAACATCTTCTTCGGCAAAATCCAATTCGAGTTCGATGAGCGAAGCAAAATTCAAAAGCTCTTCTCTTAATTTGGCAATTTCGTTAGAGAAACCGCCACGCATTTGCTGCATCGCAATTTGATGAGAGGCTTCATTGTCTGACGAAATCAAATCGGCAACGGCTTCGGCCTGAGACAAATCAAGTTTACCGTTCAGGAAAGCTCTCAAAGTAAATTCCCCCGGATTGGCCATTCTACATCCTTTACGGAGCAATAACTGAATAATCTGCTGTTGAATATAAGTAGATCCGTGACAGGAAATCTCAATAGTATTTTCACCACTATAAGAGTTAGGACCTTTGAAAACAGAAACCAGAACTTCGTCCAGTGTTTTTTGGTCATCTACAATATGCCCTAAATGAAGGGTATGCGATTTTTGTTGTCTTAAATCTTTGTTTTTTATAGATCGAAAAACCGACTGTCCTATAGCAATGGCGTCTTCGCCAGAAATTCGAATTACGGCAATGGCTCCAGCTCCCGAAGGAGTGGCTAAAGCAACTATAGAATCGTTTGGGATCATAGCAAAAAATTTATGCAAAAGTAAGCAAAACTTACCAGCTTACAAGTCTTGAAAATCTATGCATAATATGTTATTTTTTTATTAAAAAGAAATCAAAATGACAATTATCATGCTTTGTTTTTAGAAGTTTTGTAACTTTAGGTGAAATATTGAAATTCAGTAAATTAGCGATATATGAAATGGCCACTTAAAACAGGTTTGTTGCAAACAAACACATATTGAGTAAAAAGGCGACCCGAGCGGTAGCGAATTGGCGAAGCATACCATTATAAACCTGTAACAAATATATTCTGCATATATGAAAAAAATATTGTTTCCGACAGATTTTTCAGAAGTTTCAAAGAACGCCTTTATTTATGCTTTAAAATTGGCTGATGCAATAGGCGCTGAAATTGTTACTTTGCACGTTTATGAATTGGATTCGCCTGCCTATTTGGATGTTTCCATCTATTTGCAGGATATTTATGAATATGAAGAATTAAGTGATTTTGAAAATTACAAGGACGAAGTTCCTGTTTTGAGGAAGATTGCCGAAGAGAATAATCTGGGGCACATAAAAATGAATAACGTTCTTGTGCAAGGCTATTTAGTGAATGAAGTAGTCAAACTTTCCAAAAAGGAAAACATAGACTTTATTGTGATGGGAACTAAGGGGGTGACCCATCTTCGTGAAGTGTTTTTGGGAACAGTGACTACAAAAGTAATGAATGAATGCAATGCCACAGTCCTTGCCATTCCGGAAAAATGCAGTTATGTGCCTATTGAAAAAATATTGTTCAACACCAGATTTAAAATGACTGATATCGAGCCCTTAAAAAAAGTGGTGGCTTTGGCCAATGTGTTTCACTCACATATCGATTGTTTGAATATAAAACCCCCACATAACGTTTATAGTGACGATTTTGTGGTCGATTTTAAAAACGTTTTCAAAGATGAGGATGTCGATTTTCATTCTGTTTTGGGTAACGATATCGAAGGAATAATTTTAGATTTTATTGAAAAAAATAACATAAATATGGTAACTATTCACGAACGGCACAGGGGCTTTTTCGAAAAACTATTTCAGGTAAGCCTTTCCAAAAAGCTAACATTCCATATCAATATCCCAATTTTGTCCGTTCATTAAACCTACCAATTTTTAAAATTTGGGCGTGCCCCAGTTGAGCAAAGGGGCTTATATACAAATCGTTTATACGCCCCTTTGCTCAACTGCGTCGGGCTGTTCGCGTTACTTTGGTAACTTGCTTCCATCCCTCACGCGAAATCTGCAAAACAACAAGTAATCGTGCAAAAAGAAAGTTCCTGCGATTATTTGGTAAGAGAATCAAAATAGTAAACCGAATAATTTTTCAAAATTTAACCTATAATTCACTCAAAATGAAAAAGATTTTATTTCCCACCGATTTTTCTGAAGTAGCTAATAACGCTTTTATCCACGCATTGGAATTTGCAAAAATTGTAAAAGGAGAGCTTTTGTTATTGCATACTTTCGAACTGCCTATTGTTGATAATCAATTTATTCCGGATAACTACTATACTATTTTTGATTCGTTACAATTGGCACAATTTGATATGTTCAAAGAGGAAATCCCCAAGCTTCGTGAACTGGCAAAGAAAAGAAACCTAGATCACATTAAACTAAGCCATAAACTAATGGACGGTGATTTAATTTATGCAATTAAACAAGTCGTCAAAGAAGAAAATATTGATTTTGTTGTGATGGGAACTTCAGGTGCTACGGGTTGGGAATCGTTTTTTGTTGGGTCCAACACCGGTTCTGTTGTTACCGCTGTTGATGTTCCTGTTCTTAGTGTACCCGCTGAGGCACAATACGATAAGATTAAAACCATTGGTTTTACCACCCGATTCAGGGAAAAAGACAAAGCACCATTGAAACAAGTCATCAAAATCGCCAAAAAAACATTAGCCGAAGTAAACTGTTTGTATGTAAAAACCAGTAAGTCTGATGTTTCAGATGAGACGATAAACCAATGGAAAACCGAATTTGAAAAAGAACCTGTTAAGTTCTCAATCATAAACAGTGATTTGGTCAAAGAAACTATTATGGATTTTATATCCCATAAAAACATTGATATTTTGGCGATGATAACCCATAAACGAAATTTCTTCTCTGAATTGTTCAGTCCAAGCCTGACTCAAAAAGTATCCAATACTTCAGTTGTTCCCGTATTGGCGATGCATGAGGAAAGCTGATCTTAGATTGTAGAATTTAGAATTTAGATTTAAGAGTTTAGATTTGTGAATTGATATTACCATTGTCATTGATATTGCCATTGTAATTGATATTATCATTGATATTGAAATTGTGATTCCCTACATTTGTATATCATTATAATAAACGATGGATATATATAAAAGCAATAGTCAAAACTATTCTGAGGATTTAAAGAAAATAAACGCCAAATACAATACAATTAGTTTTATCAGATTGATAAGTGGTTTACTGTTCGTAGTAAGCTTATTCTATTACATAAAAACTGGAGAATCAATGTTTGTTGCCATGGCAATAGTGTTGTTTTCCGGTTTTCTCGTTTTGATGAGAATCCATTCGAAATTGTCTTTTCAAAAAAAGATAAAAAGTGCATTGATAGCAATCAACGAAAATGAAATAGCTTATTTGGAGCGGAAATCAATTCCCTTTGAAAATGGATCCGAATTCAATGATTTCCATCATCCGTATGCTTATGATTTGGATATTTTTGGAGAACATTCCTTATTTCAAAACCTAAACAGAACCGCCACTTTTATCGGGAAAAAAACTTTGGCAAAACAATTATTGACACTTTTGCCGAATGAAGAAATACTGGAAAATCAGCAGGCTGTAAAGGAATTAAACGAGAAGCTGAATTGGAGACAGGAGTTTTTGGCAATTGCCAAAGTAGGACAAGACTCTGAAGGATTTTACAAAACACTGTTGCAATGGAGTGTCTTTAATAGTAAGCCTTTGTCTAAAGGAGCTGTCATTATTTCATATTTGTTTCCAGGGCTGCTTTTATGTTGTTTTCTTGGGTATCTGATAACTTCAAATACGACTTTTCTTTCTTATTTATCATTTCTGTTCGTTTGTAATTTGATGATTTTAGGGAATTTTACAAAGCGGATTCAAATGGAAATTGCTCAATCCGAAAATATCAATACAATAATCAGTCAATACAGCTTGTTGGTTCAAAAAATTGAAAACGAAAATTTTAAGTCGGACAAACTGAAAGATTTGCAACAAAAATTAAACTTTAAAAACCAAAAGGCTAGTGCACATCTTAAAAAACTAGCAGAGTTGTTTTCTAATATGGAAACTATCGGGAATTTTGTTACTGCTTTATTGTTTAACGGAACATTTCTTTTTAATCTTCATGTTTTAAAATCAATGATCGCTTGGAAGAAAGAACATGCTCCGGTTTTGAAAGAATGGTTGGAGGTTATTGGCGAATTTGAAATGCTAAACAGTTTGGCAAATTTCTCGTATAATAATCCAGATTTTGTATTTCCTACATTGAATTCTGATTTTAAAATTGATTTTTCTAATTTAAGCCATCCTTTATTGAACCCGAAAACAAGGGTAGGGAATGAGGTGCAGTTTTATCCGCAATCTTTCATGATTTTGACGGGATCCAATATGTCCGGCAAGAGCACTTTCCTGCGCAGTTTAGGAATTAACATGGTACTTTCGGGGATTGGCTCTCCTGTTTGTGCGAGTCAGGCAAATGTGCATCCACTTCCTGTTTTGGTTTCTATGCGACTTTCAGATTCGTTATCTGACAGCGAATCTTACTTCTTTGCTGAAATCAAACGATTAAAGCAAATCATGGATGAATTGGAGATAAGACCAGCTTTTGTCCTTTTGGATGAAATTCTGCGTGGGACTAATTCTGATGATAAACGAAATGGAACCATTGAAGTGGTCAAAAAAGTAATTGACAAAAAAGCAATCGGAGCCATCGCCACACACGATATAGAAGTGTGTTTGACTACTAATGAATTTCCAGATATTCTTACCAACAAATGTTTTGAAGTTGAAATTTTCAACAATGAATTGCATTTTGATTACAAACTTCGTGAAGGTATTTGCAAAAATAAAAGTGCTACTTTCCTGATGAAAAAGATGGGAGTTATTTAAAAAAGTAATTTATTTCAAATATTTATCCTTGGTAGAAATTTCCTTTTAAAAATTGTATTTAAAATATTGAATTTTAATAATTTAAGTGAGAATAGAAATATTTTTTTGTTCTTCTATTAACATTATTATTGTCTAAAATGAGCTTCCCTGCCACAATTTTAACTTCTAATTTGAGTTTATTACAATAGCAAGTGTTGTAATCTACATCTCAACACTTCTTAGATACATTAATCAAACATCGATATCAAGCAATATTGATTTGAAGTTTTTTTGTAATTATTATTGATTTTGAGGACTGCTGTTTTTAATTAATAATGAAAAGATGAAAGGAAAAATTATTACTTTGATACTGTTTTTTGTCTTAATCATTTCTTGTTCGAAAGAAGATGATGGAGGTGAAATGACAGTGGGTGGAAATCCAGTTGCCAATAATCAAAAAACTTTAGGGGCATCTTCCCATGATTTATTGGCTGATGATACTTTCAAAAGTATGGTCATCGAAGTGGCTTATGTTCAGGGGTATGAGCCTTCAGCAACAGCAATCAATAATTTTGTTGCTTTTTTGACTGAACGAGTGAATAAACCTCTTGGAATAAATGTTGTAAAAAAGCCTATTGCCTCACCGGGAAAGGCGACGTTTACCAATCAGGATATTGTTGCGATTGAAGATGCCAACAGAACCGAATATAATTCTTCAAACCAAATTGCTGTCTGGGCTTTTTTCGCTGATGGAGCGTCGTCCACTAATACGAGCACTTCCTATATTCTAGGAACAGCTTACCGAAACACTTCTTTTGTAATTTTTGAAAAAACGATTCAAGGATTGAGTGATAGTCCATTTGAACCCAATAGAAGTTTATTGGAAACGACTGTTATCGAGCATGAATTTGGCCACATACTTGGGTTGGTTAATTTGGGAGCAAAAATGCAAACTAATCACGAAGATACTACTCATGCCAAACATTGCAATGTACAAAGTTGTTTGATGTATTGGGATTCAGAATCTGGAAGCAGTATTGGTAATATGGTCTCAGGTGGAACGGTTCCAAAATTGGATTCCCAATGCCTAGCCGACTTAAAAGCTAATGGAGGAAAGTAAAATTTAGAATATAGAAATTAGAACACAGAAATTAGAAATTTAAAACAGAAAACAAAAAAGCATGAAAAAAGCAACCTACTTAGCAATAGCTTTAGTTTTTGGGGGAATAACAGTATCTCAAGCGCAAAATTATAATCGTAAAATGAGTGGAGGAATAAAAGGAGGCTACAATTTGGCCTCAGTAAGTTTTGATGGCGACGGCGAAACAGATCGGCGTCATGGATTTCATATTGGGGTTTACGGAGAATCTTTTATCAGTGAAAACTTTTCTATCCAACCTGAATTATTGTATTCACAGCAAGGATATGAGATAAAAGATGCCAGCGGAACTTTCAAACAAAAATTAGATTACATCAATTTTCCAGTAATGCTTAAAGCTTATCCTTCAAAGAATTTCTTTTTGGAAGTTGGTCCGCAAATTGGGTTAGCAATTAAGCATAAAGAAGAATATGATGGATTTTTTAGTAGTTCCCAGGAGTATAACCCAGATAGTTTTGATTGGGGAATGAATTTTGGTGCAGGATTTAAAATGAATTCTAATATAAGTTTTGGAGCACGTTATCATTTAGGTTTAGGAGATTTATATGATAGCAGTAAAGCATATAATCGAGTTTGGCAATTTTATGTTGGATTTGATTTATAGTGCCAATTCTATTTTTATAATAAACAAGAAAAAGGATTTGATAATTCATAAGTCAAATCCTTTTTTGATTTTGGTGAAAAGAAAAAAGACCAAAAAACTGGTTAGGAATTTCGGTCTTTTCAGATATAAAAATTGGTTTTGGTTAGTTTAGTGTTTTGTGGTAACTAGCTGTTTAGCATAACTGGCATTACAAGCATTGTTACGGTTTCGCCATCTTCTAATCCGTCAATTGGGGTTAGAATTCCAGCTCTGTTTGGTAATGACATTTCGAGCATTATCATATCTGATTGCAAGTTGTTCAACATTTCAGTTAAGAAACGGGAGTTGAAACCGATTTGCATATCGTCTCCTTGATAATCACAAGTCAATCTTTCTTCTGCTTTGTTTGAGTAGTCGATATCTTCAGCAGAAATGTTTAATTCGGCTCCAGCTACTTTCAAACGAATTTGGTGTGTTGTTTTGTTAGAGAAAATAGCAACACGACGTACTGAACTCAACAATTGAGAACGATCCATCATTAATTTGTTAGGGTTTTCTTTTGGGATAACCGCTTCGTAATTCGGATATTTTCCATCAATTAAACGACATAATAAGATGTAGTTGTCAAAAGAGAAAGTTGCATTCGAATCGTTGTATTCTATTTTTACTTCAGCATCAGAGGTGCTTAAGATACTTTTTAAAATGTTCAAAGGTTTTTTTGGCATAATAAACTCAGCCACTTGCGATGCTTTTACATCAGAGCGTGCGTATTTAACCAATTTGTGAGCATCTGTTGCCACAAAAATCAAGCCTTCTGGAGAAAATTGGAAGAAAACTCCAGACATCACCGGACGCAAGTCGTCATTTCCTGCAGCGAAGATGGTTTTGCTAACTGCAGTTGCCAAAACATCAGCAGGAACAAGTGTTACAGATGGTTCGTCTAAGTTTACAGATTTTGGAAATTCTTCTCCCGGAGCATACGCCAAAGCATATTTTCCTGAATTGGAACTAATTTCTATAGTACTGTTTTCTTCTACAGTAAAAGTTAAAGGCTGTTCCGGAAAGGTTTTAAGGATTTCCAATAATAATTTTGCAGGTACAGCAACACTTCCTTTACTGGTGGAATCAATAGATAATGAGGCAGACATAGTAGTCTCCAAATCGGATGCCGAAACAGTTAATTCGTTATTATTTAATTCAAATAAGAAGTTGTCCAAAATTGGTAAAGTATTGTTATTGTTGATAACGCTACCTAAAACTTGTAATTGTTTTAATAAGTACGAACTCGATACTATAAATTTCATCTGTATTGTTTTGTTTTAATGATGTACTTTTTTTGAACCAAAATTTAAAATACACTTTACAAATATATTGTAAACTATTCTAGTATTGCAAATTTTTTATTAACATCTATTTACTGTATTTTCTTTTTCTCAGAAATGTAAATCCAAGGCCAAAAAGGGTTAGGATTAAGATTGGAAGCCCGATAGTTATGAATTGTGTATAGGTATAGTTTTCATACACTTTTTCTTTATCAAGCAAAGGCAAATCTAAATCTTTACTTCGAATGTTAATAAGTCCGGTGTCATCCAATAGATAATTGACACAATTCATCATGAAATCTTTGTTGTCGTATAAGTTTCCAGATCGTTGGTCATAGCCCAATTCTACAGGTTGTCCTTGTTTGTCCAATTGGTTTTTAATAATATCTCCATCCGAAATCACGATCATTTTGCTTTCTTTTCCTTCGGTTTGGAATGATTTTTCTTCAAAAGGCAGAACACGGTTTTGGAACATCGAATGGAAAGAGCCTTCCAGTAAAACCGCCATTGGTATATTTCCTTTATTAAGATAATCAGCAGGAGAAGTTTTTTCAGAAACCATATTCAGGCTGATAGGTACCGGTGTTCCAATTTTTTTGGAATATGGGGAAGATTGTAATAAAACTGTTTTCTTGATTCCGTTTTTCAATGTGTCAATCGCATTTGCAAAATCAAATTTGATTCCTCCCAGATTTTTAACAATCGGATGCTTGCTGGTAGGATAAACTTGTGGTGCAAATTTCCAGATAAAATCCTGATATTGGGTTGCACTTCCTTGTTCGCCACTAGCCAGTTTTATAGGGCTTCCTTGTTCATCTTTAATCAAGTCCGGATTGATGCGCACTCCGTATTTGAAGAGCATATCATTAAGGTTTAAGTCTTTTGGAAAAGCCAAAGTTGCTCCCGACGGATTGTATAAACTATCCATTTCGGCATTGACTTGTTCAACGAGCCAAAGCGTTTTTCCTCCGTGGATAATGAATTGGTCCAAAACCAGTTTTTCTTCATCTGAGAATGCTTCGGTTGGTTTTGCAATAACAGCCAAATCATAATCCTGTAATAATTTTAATGTTCCATTAGGATTTTTGGCAACCGAATCCAAAGTAAAAGGGGCAATGAAATAACTTTCACGCACCTGCAACAGGAATTTGGCAATGTATCTTTCCTGAAGTTCGCCATTTCCTTTAATGATGGCAACTTTCTTTTGTTTGTTTTTGGAGATTTTATTGATTCCATCTGAAATGGAATACTCAAGATGCTGAACGGAACCAATCACTTTTTGAGTGGTATTCGCCCCCATAATGTTTTTTAAAAGCGGAATATTAACCTCTTTGTTGTTGTAAACGGCAATTGCCCAAGGAAAAACCATCGATTGAGACTGCTTTCCTTTATCGTCAACAGTGATGTTTACAGGAGTAAGTCCTTTTCGGTATAACTCTTTAATATTCTCCATACTTTCGTCTTTGTTTTCCAAAGGATCAACAAATTCGATGATGATATTAGAATTATAAGCTTGAAATTCTTCCAAAAGTTGTTTGGATTCCAATTGTAATCGCTTAAATTCAGCAGGCAATTCCCCTTGCAGATACACTTTTATCGATAAAGGATTCTTTACGTCTTTAAGAATTTTTAAAGTAGTAGGAGATAGGGTATAACGATGGTCTTGTGTTAAATCAAAACGATGAAAAAAGAAATTGCTTGCAATGTTTAAAACCAATACAACCGCAACAGTCATCAATACCGATTTGGCGTTTTTTATATTGAATGCTTTCATTACGATTTAATAGATTTTAGATTAAACACTGTGAACGAAAGAAACAAAACGGCTATACTGACGAAATAAATCACATCTCTGGTATCTATAACACCCCGGCTCATACTCTTGTAATGATCCTGCATTCCGAAATAAGAAATAAAAGAAGATAAACTTGGTAAAACGGAAGCCAATCCTTGAAATCCAAAATAGAGGAAGAAGCACAGGAAAACAGCGATTATAAACGAAACAATTTGATTCTCTGAAACCGATGAAGTAAAGATTCCAATTGCCGAATAGGCCGCTATTAAAAATAATAATCCAAAATAAGAGCCCAAAGTACTTCCTATGTCAAGATTTCCTTCGGGAGAACCTAGGTTCCAAACTACTTCGACATAAATAACAGTGGGAATAATAGCCATTAGTATTAGTAAAAAAGCACCTAAGAATTTTCCGTTTACAATTTCCCAGATACTGATAGGTTTTGTGAGCAATAATTCGAGCGTTCCTTGTTTTTTTTCGTCCGAAAAACAACGCATGGTTACTGCAGGAATTAAGAAAATTAAGATCCATGGAGCCAAAGTGAAAAATGGTGTTAAATCGGCAAAACCAGTATTTAAAATATTGTAATCTCCTTCGAAAACCCAAAGGAATAATCCGTTTCCAATCAGGAAAAGAGCGATTACCAAATATCCGATTGGAGAACCAAAGAAAGATTTTATTTCGCGAAATACGATTGATTTCATATGTGTAAAATTTATTTATTATAGGTCACATATGGTATCGCCTTTTTACTCATCGGTGTTTGCTTGTGCAAACTTGTTGTTAATGGCGATTTCATATTTGTTTGTTGCCGTAAAGGCGTTAAGATTTATTGTTGTTTTTTTGTCAGAAGGATGCAAATATAGTAAGTTTTTAATCTGACATCTTAAATTAAACTCACTAATTTATCGACACTCCATGCTTCGGGTTTGGCATTGAATAATTGCTTGGTAAATGTCCATATTTTATCGAAAAGTTCCGAATTTCTATAATTTTCTAAATCAGCTTCTGTTTCCCAATAACTATAGGTAAAGAAAATACTCTTATTGTTTTTGTCCTGATACAATTCGAGGAAACGATTTCCTGGGGCATTTCGAATTTGATCTTTCATTAGGTCGAAGTTTTCCAAAAAGGCAGGAATATTCTCCTCGTGAAAACTCAGTTTTACTATTCGTACAAACATTTGATTTTAGATTTTAGATTGCTGATTTTAGATTTTTGATCTTACCAGCCAAATATTTTCTTGATTCAGTATACTATAATTCTTAATTCTGGTTTCTATTTTCTAAAAAAATTAGCTTTTAAATTGAATAGAAACCACATCTCTGTAATTAAGTCCGAGTAAAGTACTAGCTGATCCAACAGTTAAAGGGTTGCTTCTGAAAATAGCAATTTCCAGAAATCCGGCTTCATTGAAAATAGCCAATTTTTGACCTTCATAATATTTTACAGGATATTTATCAGAGCTTGCAATGGCTGAATAATAAGGCAAAATAGTTTTGATAGATTGGTTTCGGTATGTGATTTCGTAATCCCTTCCTTTGGCTGTTTCCAAAAACTGCTTTTTGGTAATATTGGTTACGACATTCCCAAAATGGTCAATATAAATTACATTTCCTTTTAGTTGATTCCCATCATCAGAAAGAGTTACTTGTAAATCAGTTACTTGTTTTAGGTTTTGGATTTCCTTTCCAATAACATTGAGGACACCGCCTCTTGCGATATGACAAGCTACTTTTACAAAAACGTCCAAATCGGTTGCATCGTTGTGTAATCGGTCGTGGATGGTAATGGCTACTATTTTTTGAGGAATAATTTTTTGCGAAAGCATACTCAATATTCCATTGTCAGCTCCAACAAAAAAATGATCGTTCCATTGCATGACAACATGTTGATTTTCTTTGTTAAACTCAGAATCGACACCAATGATATGAACAGTTCCTTTCGGGAAACTATTGTAAGAGGCCGAAATGATGTAGCTGGCTTCTGCTGTATTGAAAGGGTCGATGTAGTGGGAAATGTCAACAATTGTAGCCTCAGGATGCTCGGATAATATTTTACCTTTTAACGCACCAACAAAGTGATCTTTCAGGCCATAATCGGTAGTAAGGGTAATTATTGACATAAAATTGTTTATAACTATTGTACTTTGTGGGCAATGAAACTTTTTTTTTACTAAATTTGAAATATGCAAATCTAGAATATTTTACAATTTATTTGAACAGAATTTCATTAGAATTAAAAACAAAAATTTATGCCTAAGTTTATTTTTATTTTATTTCTTTTCTTTTGTAGTCTGCATTCTTTTAGCCAAAACGGTTTATCAAATACCACAACAGATAAATCTAAAGTTTTTGGTGAGTCAGTCAAGATAGAAAAAGGAAAAATAGAAGCTTTGACGAACAAAGATATAAATGAAACAGAGATTGATTTACTTATCAAAAACAATCTTTGTGAAATTTTAGCTATCAAAACTTCCGATTTATTGAATGAATCTATGTTAAAAAAATTTAAAGCCAACGTATAATTTAGAACTAGAATGACCAAAATTCTAGAAAGATGTTTTTTAGTGTTATTTACTGATTTAGAAATTAAAAACTGCGATGGAATACCGCAGCGTAAATATTAAAATTGATTTAAACTCAATTTATTAACTTAAAAACTTCTTATTTTGAACGAAAGAATAATCGAGCTCATCGACATTGCTCCAAAAGATTTTTGGGGCACTCAGGACTCACACTTAGAGTCAATCAAGAAATATTATCCAAAACTTAAAATCGTCGCAAGGGGAACTACTCTAAAGGCTTTTGGAGATAAAGATGTTCTCGACGAATTTGAAAAGCGGTTTCAGCGTCTAATGTTGCATTTTACAAGGTACAACACTATAGACGATAATGTAATCGAAAGAGTAATTCAGAGCGACGATCAGGATGATAGAAAAGCTTTTGACCATGACAAAATATTGGTTCATGGAGTAGGAGGAAAAATCATCAAAGCGATGACTCCTAATCAGCAATTACTGGTTGATACATTAAACAAAAACGATATGGTTTTTGCTGTTGGTCCAGCCGGTACCGGAAAGACCTATACAGGTGTTGCCATGGCTGTAAAGGCGTTGAAGGAAAAGCAAGTTAAACGTATCATTTTGACCCGACCTGCAGTTGAAGCCGGAGAAAATCTAGGTTTTCTTCCCGGCGATATGAAAGAAAAGCTGGATCCCTATATGCAGCCTTTGTATGATGCTTTAAGGGATATGTTGCCTAATGAAAAATTGGAAGATTATATCTCAAAAGGAATTATTCAAATTGCACCTTTGGCTTTCATGCGTGGACGGACTCTAGATCATGCTTTTGTGATTTTGGATGAGGCACAAAATACAACCCATTCGCAAATGAAAATGTTTTTGACCCGTATGGGGAAAAGCGCAAAGTTCATGATTACAGGTGATCCTGGTCAGGTAGATTTGCCTAGAAGAACAATTTCAGGACTTAAAGAAGCCTTATTGGTTTTGAAGGACATTGACGGAATTGGTATTATTTACTTGGATGATAAGGATATTGTACGCCATCGATTGGTTAAAAAAGTAATCGATGCTTATAAGCAAATTGAAAATAACGATTATTAAATGAAGATTTAATAATAAAATCAAATTTAAAAAGGAGGATCTCAATTACAGAGTTTCTCCTTTTTCTTTGCAAAATTGAGAAGAAGATTGTCAGTTAAGTATCTGATTTGCTAATTAAAGTTAACGTATCGATATAATTAAGTTAAAAGCGGTTTATATCTTGGGAACTTTTTGGGTATCTTCTTGGAAAGCGATAAATTTGGGTGAAGTTAAAAATGAAATTGAAAATATAATGTCGAAGAAAAAAATAAAGGTAGTAATTAGCGATTTAGACGGTACATTACTTAACTCCGATCACTCCATATCAGCCTATACCAAATCTGTTTTTCAGGAATTACATAAACAGAATTATCTTATTATTGTTGCAACTGGCCGTCACCACATGGATGCAATGGCAATCATCAGTAGTTTAGAACTTCCCGTTTATTTAGTGACTTCAAATGGAGCAAGAATTCATTCACCTCAAAAAGAACTCTTGTATTCTTATAACTTAAAGTCGGATGCCGTAAAATCGATTTTGTCATTGGATATCGATCCGGAAATTACCACGGTTATCTTCAAAGAGACTGTTTGGCAAACTTCCAAAACCAATAAAAAGCTAAATGCTTTTCAAAAAGATTTGGCCTATCCACCAGAAGTGGTAGTTTTTTCTGAATTGGAAGATTATAGTGCAATAAAAATATTTTTCACACATGAAGATCATCAAAAATTGGTTAAATTAAAAAATCAAATTCTAGAGAATCATTCCGACGATTTTCATCATGCTTTTAGTTTGCCTATTTGTTTGGAATTTATGGATAAATCGGTTGATAAAAGTGTTGCCATTGCAAAGATTTTAGAAAAAGAAGGCTACTCTTTCGAAGAAGCCATTTCGTTTGGCGATGGTTTTAATGATGAAAGAATGCTTGATGCTGCCGGAATTGGTTTGATTATGGGGAATGCCCCTGAGAATTTAAAAAACAAATTGCCTCATCTGGAAGTGATTTCGAATAATAATGAAGATGGTGTGGCCCGATATTTAAGCGAAGCTTTAGAAGTATTTAGTATTTCGGTTAAATAAGCGTAAAAGTTTTTTAGAATTCATTTTTTGGTTTGAAAAGGTATTACTGTTTTAATCATAACTTTTTGTTTTTCTTGCGTTCTCTAGTAATTAATTTTAAATTTGCATCCATAAAAATAACAACACACTACAAATGAGCAATACGATTACCACTACCAATTTTAATTTTCCGGGTCAAAAATCAGTATATCGCGGGAAAGTAAGGGAAGTTTACAATATCAATGACGATTTACTTGTAATGATAGCTACTGATAGATTATCTGCATTTGATGTGGTTTTGCCAAAAGGGATTCCATACAAAGGACAAATTTTGAACCAAATTGCCACAAAGTTCATGGAATTGACCAAAGATATTGTACCTAATTGGTTGGTTGCTACACCAGATCCAAGTGTTGCAGTTGGTCATTTGTGTGAACCTTTCAAAGTAGAAATGGTAATTCGCGGATATCTTTCCGGACATGCCGCTCGTGAATATGCTCTAGGCAAAAGACAAATTTGCGGTGTGACAATGGCAGAAGGTTTGAAGGAAAACGATAAATTTCCGGAGCCAATTATTACGCCAACCACAAAAGCAGATAACGGTGAGCATGATGCTGACATTTCAAGGGAAGCTATTTTGGCTAACGGAATCGTTACTGAAGAAGATTATTTGGTTTTGGAAAAATATACTCGTGCTTTATTTCAAAGAGGAACTGAAATTGCAGCCAGTCGTGGTTTGATTTTGGTGGATACCAAATACGAATTTGGAAAAACCAAAGACGGTGTTATTGTATTGATTGACGAAATACACACTCCGGATTCTTCCCGTTATTTCTATTCTGAGGGATATGAAGAGAGACAAAAGAATGGTGAAGAACAAAAGCAACTGTCAAAAGAATTCGTGAGACGTTGGTTGATTCAAAACGGTTTTCAAGGTAAGGAAGGTCAACAAATTCCTGATATGAGTGACGAATACATCGAATCTGTTTCGGATCGTTATATTGAATTGTATGAAAATATTATCGGCGAAAAATTTGTAAAAGCTGATATTTCGAATATTAATGAAAGAATCGAGAAAAATGTTTTGGCTTATTTAGCTAGTCGATAATTGATTTTTAAAATATTTTAAAGCCATAATTCAGTTTTGAGTTATGGCTTTTTTTTATGAAAAAATTTAAAAATTGATTCCAAAAAAAGCGGTAATGCTTGCTTTTTAGCCCTGATGGAGCCGGTATCCTCGTAGCGTAGCGGAGAGATAAAGGCAACAGCAGGAACCCATGCTTATTGATAAAGCCTGTTGTTTCGCTCCTTATTTTTTTGGATAGAGCAAAAAAAAACTCTTCGGGGGGAAGAGTTTGATGAAATTATTTTTTAGCAATGTCCTCCAGGACAGCTTTGTTCTCGTAATTAATCACTTTGATTATGATTTCCTGATTTTTTCTTGTTTTGCCTTCAATAACGTATAATTTTCCCTTTTTGTAAGGAACATTGCTTTGGTCAAAATCGACATCTCCAAGTTTAAGTGTGTTTTTGATATCAGTAGTGTCGATCCATTTTTGAGATAAAATTAGGGAAGCTTTATCGGAATAATGGAATGGTTTGGTTCTCAAATCATTCAAAACTCTTGCATTTGGAAAATAATTGCAACGGGTGTCTTTTCCGCTGAAAAATGCGGCCACTATAAATAATCCCATTACCAAACCTACCAAATAGTATGCAAAACGCTGTATGAAGTTCATATTCTAATTTTTGCGCAAAGGTAGGGTAAAGTTTAGTTAAAAAACAATTAAATTAATGTCGTTGTCCGGTAAATCAAACCATTCACCTATGGCTTTGTTGGTAAGGATACCATGATAGAGGTAAACTCCATTTTTTAGTCCGTTATTACAACGGATAGCGCTTTCAATTCCGCCATCTTCGGCAATTTGCAATAAATATGGAGTGATGATGTTGCTTATGGAAAGCGAAGCTGTTTTGGAGTAACGGGAAGGAATGTTTGGGACACAATAGTGCAATACATTGTGTTTTACATAAGTTGGTTTTTCGTGAGTTGTAACTTCAGATGTTTCAAAGCAACCTCCTGTGTCAATACTGATGTCAACAATTACAGCCGCTTTTTTCATGTGTTCTACCATAGTTTCGGTCACAATAATAGGGCAGCGTTCTTGTCCCCGCATAGCACCAATGGCTACATCACAACGTCTAAGGGCCTTCAATAAAGATTTTTGCTGAATGGTCGAAGTAAAAATGCGTTGGTTTAAGTTATTTTGTAAACGACGTAATTTGGTTATTGAGTTGTCAAAAACTTTTACGCTGGCACCAAGGCCTAAAGCGGTTCTGGCGGCAAATTCTCCGGCTGTACCTGCTCCAAGTATTACCACTTCGGTTGGAGCTACTCCTGTAATGTTGCCAAATAATAGTCCTTTACCAAATTCATTGGTGATCATTAACTCTGCTGCAATCAGTATCGAAGCGGTTCCTGCAATCTCACTCAATGATTTTACGGCAGGATAGGAGCCATCAGTATCTTTTAAATATTCAAAAGCGAGGGAAGTTATTTTTTTTCGAGATAATGCTTCGAAGTATGTTTTTTTTCGTGTTTTTAATTGAATGGCTGATATCAAAATGGTTTTTTGATTCATCATTTCAATTTCGGCAATAGTTGGTGGTTCTACTTTTAAAATCATTGGGCAACTAAAGACTTTTTTAGTGTCCTGTGTGATTTCGGCTCCGGCATCACTGTATTCTTTATCGCTGTAGCTGGAACTTACTCCAGCTCCTGCTTCAATCATTACTCTATGTCCTTGATAGGTAAGCGAATTCACTGCATCGGGTGTAAGGCAAATGCGTCTTTCTTGATAACTGTTCTCTTTCGGAATTCCTATGAAAAGTTGGCTTTTGTGTTTAGCTATTTCCAGTTTTTCTTCCTGAGGCAGTAATTGTTCTTTTGTGAATGGACTTATAGACATTGATTTCATGATAAATTATTGGTACAATTTACAAAAATTGTATCGAATTTTACATTAATGATTTGTAAAATTCACACTAACTGATTTAGGCATAACGAGTGATAGATACTGAATTGCAATTATTACTCGTTGGTTTTAATTGTGTTTTTAAACTATTTTAAAACCAATGAACGCTCTCCGTTTGGTAATAATTCGATTGAAATTATTGAGTGTTGATGCGGAATTAAATTTTCAATTTTTTCTGGCCATTCGACAAAACACCAATTTCCTGAATAGAAATAATCGTCTACTCCCATATCCAAAGCTTCAGTTTCTTTGTTTAGTCTGTAAAAATCAAAATGATATATGGTTTGATTATTATCTGTTTGATATTCATTAACTAATGAAAATGTAGGACTGCTGGTGGCATCTTTAACTCCCAAAGTTTTGCAAAGCTGTTTGATTAAAGTTGTTTTACCAACGCCCATTTCCCCAGTAAACAGAATTACTTTGTTAGGATTTTGCTTTAAAATTTGTTGGGAAATGTCTTCCAGTTGTGCTATTGAAAATGTAGTAGTCATTTGTTTTTTAATATTCTGCGCTCAGCTTTTTAATGTTAGTCGACGGATTTTAGTATTCCGTTTTTTTAATCGGTTTTAAAGTGTCCAAATTTATTAATTTCTTAATAATTGATTGTTAAAAAAACAGAACATTGACTACTTTTTATTTTGGATTGAAAATCAAAAATGGAATAATCATTTCTTCCAATGAGATTCCGCCGTGTTGATAGGTGTTTTTATAATAGCTTACATAATGATTGTAGTTGTTTACATAAGCCAAAAACAAATCATTTTTTGCAAAAATATAAGAACTACTCATGTTTATCGCTGGTAAACCAATATTTTTAGGTTCTTTTACAGCATAGACGTCTTTTTGTTCATAAGTCAAACTGCGGCCGGTTTTATAGCGTAAATTTAAGCTGGTGTTTTTATCACCTACTACTTTTGATGGGTTTTTGACATTGATAGTACCGTGATCTGTAGTCAAAATTAATTTGAATCCTAATTTTTGGGCTTGTTGAATGATTTCGAGTAAAGGTGAATTTTTAAACCAACTCAATGTTAGTGAACGATAGGCTTTGTCATCAGAAGCTAGTTCTTTTACTACATCCATTTCCGTTTTGGCATGCGAAAGCATATCAACAAAGTTGTAAACCACAGTCACAAGATCGTTGTCTTTTAAGGATTTAAAGCTTTCGGCCAGTTTTTTTCCTTGGGCGAGGTTGGTGATTTTGAAATAATCTTCTTTTAAATCTAATCTTAAACGTTTGATTTGGGCAGTTAGAAATTCGGCTTCATACAAGTTTTTCCCTCCTTCTTCAGGATCGTTTTTCCAATACTGTGGAAATTGTTTTTCCATTTCAAGTGGTGTCAATCCTGAGAAAATGGCATTTCTGGCATATTGCGTCGCTGTTGGAAGTATAGAGAAATAAGGAACTTCTTTTTCAAGTTTGTAATAATTGGCAACAACACTTTCAAAAGCTTTCCATTGGTCGTATCGTAAATTGTCGATAACGATAAAAAGTACCGGTTTATCTTTTTTCTGAATTTCCGGTACGACTAATTCCTTGAATAAATTATGTGACTGTATTGGTTTGTCTGCTTTAGGTTGGAACCAATCAGCATAATTGCGCTCAATGTATTTTCCAAATTGCGAATTAGCTTCTACTTTTTGGGATTCCAGAATTTCTATCATTCCTTGATCGTCAATATCTTCTAATTCAAGTTCCCAAAAAAGGAGTTTTTTGTATAATTCCACCCAATCTTCATAGGAATTGACCATTGCCATTTCCATGGTAATTTTTCTAAACTCTTTTTGGTAATCCAGAGTTGTTTTTTGCGAAATCAATCGGGAATTATCCAGGTTTTTCTTCAAACTAAGCAAAATTTGGTTTGGATTTACCGGTTTGATAAGATAATCGGCTATTTTAGAACCAATAGCTTCTTCCATGATGTATTCTTCTTCGCTCTTGGTGATCATAATCATCGGAACCGAAGATTTTTTTTCTTTCATTTCAGACAAAGTGTCCAAACCGCTCATACCTGGCATGTTTTCGTCAAGGAAAACAATGTCGAAATTATTTTCATCAAAAATATCTATGGCGTCACGTCCATTATTACAAGTAGTTACGCTATAATTTTTTTTCTCCAGAAATAATATGTGTGGTTTGAGCAAATCGATTTCATCATCAACCCAAAGTATTTTTATTTTATCCATTTTAGTATGTTTTTTGTGCAATTTACTTTTATAGAACTCAAATAATATTAAAAATAGTATAAAATTCATTAAAAAAAAATGCCCTGAGTCATAATTGATGTTACTACCTGTAGAAATTAATGCTCATTATGGCTTTAAATAGTATTTTTGCGAAAAATAAAAATTGAACTATGTTATTTCTTATTCTGAGTGTGATTTGCAGCGTAACTGTAGGGGTGATTTTCAAAATTGCTCGAACTTATAAAACGCCTTCTGCGCAAATTGTTGCCTGCAATTATGTGTTTGCTTTAGCGCTTTGTTATTTGTTTTTTAGTCCTGATTTAACCGTTTTGGATAGTTCTTCGCCATGGAAAATCTTAATTCCGTTGGGTTTTTTGATGCCTGTGGTGTTTCTTTTTCTCGCGACTTCGATAAAACATATGGGGATCGCAAAAACCGATGTTGCCCAACGACTATCGTTGATTATCTCCATTATAGGAGCATCGTTGTTTTTTGGAGAACAATTTAGTGGACTTAAGCTGACTGCGCTTATGTTTGGATTTCCGGCAATAATACTTATTTTGGATAAACCTAGGGAGAACAAAGAAAGTAAATGGATTTACCCGGCTTTGGTATTGTTTGGCTTCGGAATAATTGATCTACTTTTTAAACAAATAGCTCTGACTTCTTCACTTCCTTTTACCACATCGTTATTTGTTCTTTTTTCTATTTCATTGGTTATAATGGTTTTTATTAATGGATATGAAATACTTTTTGTAAAAACCAAAATGGATTTTAAAAGTGTTATTTTCGGAGGTTTGGTTGGAATTTTCAATTTTGGAAACATATTTTTCTACCTCAAAGCACATCAGGCATTTGCCCAAAATCCTTCTACGGTTTTTGCAGGAATGAATATGGGAGTTATTATGATTGGAAGTCTTGTTGGGATTTTTGTTTTCAAGGAAAAAGTTACCAAGCTCAATTTAATGGGGCTTTTATTGGCCTTATTCGCTGTTATTTTTATTGTTGCTTCATAGTTGAATTGATATAAGTTTTTGGAGCGAAAAAATTAGCTTTATCGGTTGACATGGATTCCCGCTGTCGCCTTTATCTCTTCTCTCGTCCCAAAAGACGAGATACGAGGATATCAGCTCTATCGGGGCTAAAGAGCTGTCAAAAAGCTTACTTAGAGGTGTTTGTGACTGTTAATCTATTTAATTAGTGAGATCTACATGCTATTACCCAAATTGGAATTGTAATTTTTTTCATTCCGCATTTTTATTATATATTTGACGGATGTTATGGAAGTGCATTCTTTCACGTTTTGTAGCATAGGATTTATAAAAGAATTTTGACTAAATTGAAATGAGCATTGATATAAATTGGTTGTTACGCCAATGTTGATATGCGACTCGAGCGAAAGCGACAGGTGAAATAATTAGCTGTGACCAATAAAAAAAACAATATAATTAACACATGAAATTACTAGAAGGAAAAGTAGCCATTATAACTGGCGCAAGTCGTGGAATTGGAAAAGGAATTGCCGAAGTTTTTGCTAAAAACGGTGCAAATGTAGCCTTTACTTATAGTTCATCAGTTGAGTCTGCTCAGGCTTTAGAAAACGAATTAAATGCCTTGGGAGTAAAAGCCAAAGGATATCAATCTAATGCTGCCGATTTTAACGAAGCTCAAACCTTTGTAGATGCAGTTTTGGCCGAATTTGGAACAGTTGATATTTTGATAAATAATGCCGGAATTACCAAAGATAATTTGTTAATGCGTATGTCTGAAGCTGATTTTGATCAAGTTATCAATGTTAACTTGAAATCGGTTTTTAATATGACTAAAGCCATTCAAAAAACTTTCTTGAAACAACGTGCTGGTTCTATTATTAATATCAGTTCTGTAGTAGGAGTGTCCGGAAATGCAGGTCAAACGAATTATGCTGCTTCAAAAGCAGGTGCAATTGGTTTTACAAAATCAGTAGCATTGGAATTAGGTTCACGTAACATTCGTTGCAACGCTATTGCTCCAGGTTTTATTGAGACTGAGATGACAGCAAAATTAAGCGAAGATGTTGTAAAAGGATGGAGAGAAGGTATTCCGTTGAAACGCGGAGGTTCTGCCGAAGACGTTGCTAATGCTTGTTTGTTCTTAGCTTCAGACATGAGTTCGTATGTTACCGGACAAGTATTGAATGTTTGTGGAGGAATGCTTACTTAAGAGCTTAACTGTTTATAGTTTGTTGTTTATTGTTCTGCAACCAAAAACTATAAACTAAAAACTATAAAACAATCCAATCTATGACAACAAACACGATTCTATTATTATTGCTTTCATTATTAATAGCAGCTGGGTTGTCGTTTTTTCAATATTTATACAAAGTCAAAAACAAATCGAAAGTGTATTTGTTTTTGACTTTTTTGCGTTTTTTGAGTATTTTTTTCATTTTGTTGCTTTTGATAAATCCAATTATCACGACCAGTAAATTAGAAATTATCAAGACACCATTACCAATAGTGGTAGACAATTCAAGTTCTATTTCTTTTTTGAAAGCTAAAGAGAAAGCATCTGAATTGGCTCAAAAATTATCTTCAAATAGCGCTCTTCAGGAAAAATATGACGTGCAGCCTTATCTTTTTGATGCAACTTTTGAACAATCTGATAGTTTGACTTTTAAAGGAAATCAAACAAATTTGGATTTGGTGGCCAAAAACCTGAAAAGTATCTATAAAAATGCTTTTTATCCCACAGTTATTATTACAGATGGAAATCAAACTACCGGAAACGATTATGTTTACAGTTTTGATGAAAATAAAAAGGTTTATCCATTGGTTTTAGGCGATACAACTAAGGTTTTTGATTTGAAAATTAATCAGTTGAATGTCAATAGATATGCTTTTTTGAAGAATAAATTTCCTGTTGAAGTTTTTTTACAATATTCGGGGGATAAAAATGTGACTGCTAATTTCAGTATCACACAAGGAAATGAAGTATTGAATAGACAAAGTATTTCTTTTTCACCATCAAAGAAAACCGCAGTTGTAAATGTGCTGCTACCTGCAAATAAAGTTGGCTTACAGATTTATAAAGCCAAATTAGAATCCAAAGAAATTGAAAAAAATGCCTTTAACAATATTAAAAATTTTGCAGTTGAAGTTATCGATCAAAAAACAGCTGTTGCAATAGTTTCTTCGATTGATCATCCGGATATCGCTGCTTTGAAAAGAGCAATTGAATCTAACTTACAGCATAAAGTAGAAATAAGTAAGCCTAATGATGTCAAGACATTATTGAATTATAACGTTCTTGTTTTATATCAACCGACATCGGCTTTTAAATCGGTTTTTGAAGCTAATAAAAAAGCCAATTTGAATACGTTTATTATTACTGGGACAGCCACTGATTTTTCATTTTTGAATCAAGAGCAAAATAATTTCGTTTTCAAAATGAGTAGTCAGTCAGAAGATTATCAAGCTGATTTCGATTCGCAGTTTAATCTTTTTGCTGTAGATAATTTAGGTTTTGAAGCTTTACCACCTTTGCAAAACAATTATGGTTCGATAACTGCGAATGGGGAGGTTAATACATTGCTTTCTGCTAAAATCAGAAATATTGAGACCAAAGCGCCTTTGTTGTCTTTTACTGAAAATCAAGGAAAAAGAACAGCTTATTTATTTGGAGAAAATAGTTGGAAATGGCGTTTGCAAAGCCATGTTGACAATCAGTCTTTTGAAAAATATGATGTTTTCATCAATAAGATAATACAATATTTGGCTTCCAATAATGCCAAAAAATCGTTGGTTGTCAATCACGAAAGTTTCTACAATACAGGAGAAGCAATCGAAATTACGGCGCAATATTTCAATAAAAACTATGACTTTGACGAAAAAGCGAATCTGACAATTGCACTAACAAACGTTCAAACAAAGCAAACGAAGAATTATGACCTTTTGAAAGGAAATACTATTTATAAAGTAAATCTTGATGGACTTTCAGCAGGAAGTTATAATTTTTCGGTAAAAGAACTGAATTCAAAAACGTCTTATTCTGGACATTTTGAAATTTTAGATTTCGATATTGAAAAGCAATTTGTAAATCCGGATGTTCAAAAACTAAAACAATTGGCAACTCAAACAAAAGGGAAAGCTTTTTATCCAAACCAAATTGATGCTCTGATAAAAACACTTTTGGAAAATGAGGAATACAAACCTGTTCAGAAAGACGTTGTAACCAAATCTCCTTTGATTGATTGGAAATGGCTGTTGGTTTTGATTGCTGCTTTTCTTTCTACTGAATGGTTTGTTAGGAAGTATAATGGGATGTTGTGAAAATTGTGAATTGTGAGTTCTGAATTTTAGTTTTAATTTTTGACAATCACTAATTACAATAAGCTAATAAAATATGGATTTTAGACTAAAAGTATTTTTCACTGTGGCTACACGATTGAGCTTTACGAAAGCTGCATCCGAATTGTTTATTACGCAACCCGCTATTTCTAAGCATATCCAGGAATTGGAAGAAGAATATAAAATCAAACTTTTTGAGAGAAACGGTTCTAAAATAGCATTGACGAATGCCGGTGAAGTCTTATTGAAGCATACCAAAAATATCTTTGAGATTTACAGGGAAATCGACTTTGATATGAGTACGTTTATTAATGAACGCAAAGGTTTGTTGCGGTTAGGAGCGAGTACAACGATTTCCCAATACATTATTCCGCCGCTTTTGGCTCGTTTTCACCAGAAATTAGAATCGGTTAAAGTTAATTTGCTAAACGGAAACACAGAGCAAATTGAAAATGCGTTATTAAACAGAGAAATTGAGATAGGAATTGTCGAAGGGCAGTCCAAGAATCAATCGATAAAGTATACTCAATTCATTAGGGACGAATTGGTTTTGGTTTGTAATTCCAATAATCCGTTGGTCAAGAGGAGGGAAATTGCTCCTGCGGATCTTAAAACACTTCAATTTCTTGTGCGAGAACAAGGTTCAGGAACACTTGAAGTTATAGAATTTGCTTTAAAACCTTTCAATATTAAAATTGATCAATTACAAATTGAAATGCAATTAGGAAGTACCGAAAGTATAAAATCCTATTTGATGAATTCGAATTGCGTAGCGTTTATGTCTATCCATGCTGTTTCAAAAGAGTTGAAAAACAATGAATTGCAAATAATAGATGTAGATAATTTGACGATTGAACGTTATTTTTACATTATTACATTACAAGGGAAATCGGATTCCCTTTCTGAATTATTCATAAAAAACATTTCGAGTTATTATAATCTGAAGTTATAGTAGATTATTTATAACGATTGGCTTTCTTATTACTTTATGGAGATCTTTGTCAAACAAAAATGCTCCACAGAAATGAAAACTAATAGTATCAACAAACCTTATTTTATCAGAATCAATACTACATTGCAACAGATTATCTTTGTTTTGTTGCTGTTTCTTTGTTTGTTTCCTATCATTTCACCCCCAATAGCTTTATTCTTGGGTTTGGTTGTTGCCAATCTTTCCGGGCATCCTTTTTTGCATTTAAATCATAAAGCGACTAATATATTATTGCAGGTTTCGGTTGTAGGTTTGGGGTTTGGAATGAACGTCCATAGTGCTGTTTCGGCCGGAAAGGAAGGTTTTCTCTTTACAATTGGTTCAATAATAGCGACCATAACCTTGGGAAGCTTATTGGGAAAATGGTTTAAAATTCAAAAGAAAACATCGCATTTAATCTCTTGCGGAACGGCTATTTGTGGTGGAAGTGCCATTGCTGCGATTGCACCGGTTATAAAATCAAATGAAAAGGAAACTTCGGTAGCATTAGGGGTCATATTTATTTTAAATTCGATTGCTTTGTTTGTGTTTCCTATTATCGGTCATTGGTTGCAATTGTCCCAAACCGATTTTGGTATGTGGTGTGCCATTGCTATTCATGATACCAGTTCAGTAGTTGGTGCAGCCAGTAAATATGGAACAGAAGCCCTTCAAGTGGCTACAACAGTTAAGTTAGCGAGAGCTTTGTGGATTATTCCGGTGGCATTGATAACTGCGGTTGTTTTCAAAAATAAAACTGGCAAAGTGAAAATTCCTTACTTTATCGGATTGTTTGTTTTAGCAATGATTTGTAATACCTATTTTTCTCCTGTTGCGATTGCCGCTCCTTATTTGGTTTCAATTGCAAAAATTGGACTCACAGTTACTTTGTTTTTGATAGGAGCAGGGTTGAATAGTAGCGTTTTGAAATCAGTTGGGTTATTGCCTTTGTTACAAGGTGTATTACTTTGGATAAGTATTGCTGTTGGGACTTTGGTGGCAATTATGTCTTTTAGTTAAAATTGATTTTCTTTCTTTTTATAGCAATCAAATTAAATCGGATATAATCATAATAAAGGGCGACAAAGAGAAAAAACACTGCAATAAATAATGTTTTGAGTACCAGAAAACCATAAATGAACCCTCCTGTAAAACACCCTAAAAAGAAGAAGGAAATAATTGATAATCGAAGATAAATACTGGTTTTCAGTTTTTTTCGTTCTTCCGGTTTTTTGTAGAAAAACAATTGTGATAATTCGATACCTAAATCGGTGAAGAGACCTGTTAAATGCGTTGTTCTAACTGTAGATTGCGAGATTTTGGTTACCAATGAATTTTGAATTCCCATCGCAAAAAGTAAACCAAAAGCAGTCCATTTTTGATCAAATAAATAAAAATTGGGATGCATTCCAAAGAGTCCCAAAGAGATTAAAATTACGATTTCGATTGTTATTGGTGCTACATGAAAGAGATCTGATTTCTTTATTGAAACCAATTCGGCCAAAAAATTAGAAGTAAAGGAGCCGGCTAAAAAGAATAAAGTATAGATTAAAAAGACGACGGCTGCCTGATAATTGTGCTTAGTAACTTCTTCGGCAAAAAAAGCAAAATGTCCGGTCACATTGGTTGTCAGAGTCTTTACAGATAAAACTCCCGTTATATTCACTATTCCAGCTACGAAAGACAATAATACTGCAAGGCGTAAATTGTGTTTTGAATTCCTGTTTTTACCTTTATGTCTAAACATTTTGAATTTATTTTCTTTGGGTTTACATAAATTTAAAGCTGATTTGCTTAAATTATCTTTAAAAAAAATACATTTGTAATTCAAAAAAATAAAAATAATGAAAAATTTTAAATTTAAACGAACAGTACTTGTTTTTTCTGCAATTAGTTTTGCTTTTATTACTTTGTCTTGGGGTGTTTTTGGGCATGAACATATTAATAATGCGGCAGTTATGGCCTTGCCAAAACCGTTACAGACATTTTTTTACAATCATATTGATTTTATAACCCAGGAATCATCAGTTCCTGATTTGCGTAAATATACTTTACGCGATAAAGCCGAAAATCCACGGCATTATATGGATATGGAGAATTTTGGAGACATTAATTCCGTTCCTCTATCATTTGAAGAGGCAAAGAAAAAGTACGATGATAAATTTTTAGCTGATAATGGTATTCTGCCTTGGTATATTCAGGAAACGATGACCAAATTGACGAAAGCTTTCAAAGATAAAAGAAAAACTGAAATTTTGTTTTTGGCAGGTGATTTGGCGCATTATATTGGTGATGCAAACATGCCTTTGCATACTTCTGCAAACCATGACGGACAGCTTACTAATCAAAAAGGGATTCATGCTATGTGGGAGTCCCGTATTCCGCAGATGTTTGGTAAAAACTATAATTTCTATACCGGTGAAGCCAAGTATATTGAAAATGTTGAAAAAGCAACTTGGGACATGTTGAAAGATTCTCACAGTCAAGTAGATCCTCTTTTGGCAATTGATAAAAAAGTACGTGAATCTTTTACCGCAGAGACTATGTATGATAAGGACGAAAAGGGAAATACTGCAAAAAATAAATATGGTGATTTGATTTATTCTAAAGAATATGTGACGAAATTCAACACCGCTTTAAACGGAATGGTAGAAAACCAGATGAGAAAAGCGATTGTTGCAACATCTAATTTTTGGTACACAGCCTGGGTTAATGCAGGAAAACCAAATCTTGATGGTTTGGATGCCAAAGAATTGACGAATCGCAATAAGAAGAATCTGCAACGTGATTTGAAGCTTTGGAAAACAGGAAAGCTTTTCGGTATGGAAAGTGAGACTGAATTTTAAAATTCAAGAATTTAAAATAAATAATAAAGCCTGTAAATAATGAGTTTACAGGCTTTTTCGTTTTGTTTAAATGGCTAAAATTATTTAGCAATCATTTGATATTGTTTTTTCTTTAATAAATCTGAAGCGGTTTGATAATACGATACGGCATCGTTTACAAGATCGGTTCTTTCTTTATCCAAAGGAACCTGATTGTAATAGATTTGAAAATCGGTTGGCAATTTTTGATCTGGTTTTAAAGTTAATTGAAACTGTTTTACGGTTTGTTTAGGAGAAAGTATCGTCAGAACATTGTCCTTTATTAGCCCTAAATCCTGATAGGTTGCAATCAAAGCTCTTGGTTTATAATCCGATTTCAAAACATCTTGTCCGTAAAATTTGCTTTGATAATTAAAATGCAATAATCCAAAAAGCGTTGGCATAATATCAATCTGAGACATTACATTAGTATATTTTTGAGGCTGAACAAAGCCCGGACTGTAAATCATGGCCGGAATTCTGTATTTATCCACAGGAAGCTCTGTTTTTCCAGCACTCGAAGCGCAGTGATCGGCAAGAATAACAAATACGGTATTTTTGAACCAAGGTTGTTTGCTTGCCATATCAAAGAATCTTTTTAAGGCGTAATCCGTGTATTTTACGCCACCTTCACGGGATTTAATGTCGCCAGGAATATCAATTTTGTTGTTTGGATAGGTAAATGGACGGTGATTGCTCACGGTCATCCAATGATTGAAAAATGGTTTGCCGGTTTTGGCCTCGTTGTTCATAGTTTTAATGGCTTTGTTGGCCATATCTTCGTCACAAACACCCCAAATATTAGCAAAAGTAACTTCTTCGGGAGTGAATGTTTTTTTATCGACAATATCGTAGCCATTTCCTCCAAAGAAATCTTCCATATTGTCAAAAAAGGCATCACCTCCGTAAAGGAATTTCACGTTGTATCCTTTTTGTTTAAAAATAGAAGCTGTCGAGAATTTGTTTTTATTGTCCTTTCTTTTTACAACGCTTTCTCCCGCAGTAGGAGGAAAGCATAAAGTAACAGCTTCCAGACCACGAACGGTTCTGTTTCCAACGGCGTATAAATTGGTAAATAACAAACTTTTTTGTGCTAAATCATCAAGGAAAGGAGTGATGTTTTGGTCATTTCCATACATTTTCATGAAATCGGCGCTGTAACTTTCGATAGTAATCAAAACTACATTTTTAGGAATTTCAGCCGAATCGCTTTTGATTTCTCTCACGGTTGATTTTGCAGACATAGAAGGTATTTGTTTGTCCAATAAGGCAAAAGCTTCTTTTTCTGGAAGTGTTTTGTAGAATTTAAAATAATCCAATTCACTGTTCATGAAAGCCAGATAAAAACGGTAAATTCCGTTGGCTTGTAATTCGTTCGCAAAAACATTTTGAGAGTTTTCTTTTTTTGCCAAATAAGGAACTGCCAAAAAAGAAAGTCCAAATAGAGTTAGATATACAGCGGATAATTTTAATTTCTCAGTAAAAGTAGGAATGTCATCAATATAGTTTCTGGTTCTTCTGACAATAAAGTAAGTTACGGTTCCAGCTACCAGGAATAGGGCCGAAAATATCGGAATTACGGGATATGATTCCATAATATTTCCGATGACTTCATTGGTGTAAACCAAATAGTTAACGGCTATAAAATTGTATTTAACTCCAAATTCATTCCAGAAAAAATATTCGCTGATTCCGTTTTGAAGGATAATTACAACGTATAAAAATGTCACAAAAGTGAAGAGCCAAAACCTGATTTTGCTTCGGTATTTTGGTAAAAAGAGTAATAGACCAAAAAGCAAAGTTTTGATACCCACAAAAATCATCCCGATTTTTGGTAAAGCACCTCCGTATTCATTCAAAATGGTTTTTCCTGATGCGATATAGAGGAATAGCGCCACCAACAAACCAAATATGATATAACCATAAGGCTTGTTGTATTTTGAATTGGATATAAAAATCAAGTATAACCACAAGAATCCTGTTGCAATAGCAAAAACAAAAGCATCTGAAATCAGTCCGAATGAAAAGATTTTTAAGCTGTCGATAAGAGTAAATGATGTTTGTGTTATAGGATGTAAAGCCAAAACGATTCTTAAAACGAAACTCACAAGAATATAAAAAAGTGCGAGATTGTAAAAAGGAGAGAACTTTTTGAATAATGACATAAGGTTAAATTTTTGGCAAAAATAATGTTTTTAACATTTGATTGTTTTTAAAAAAATGTTAGAATAATTTCAAAACTGTAAAAATGTGGACCAAAAGTCGTGCCTGTGACTTTTTTAACTAAAAAAACTTCAGTTTTTAAACATGAAGATTTAGTATTTGCTTTTGTGAGTGTATGTAAACTCTAAAATGTTATCGGTTAATCAACTTTGCTTTTTCTTTAATAATATCACCTATTTTTCGGTTCTCGATTTTGCTTTCCAGCCAGGAAATAATATCCAAATAAAGGAAAGCTCTTTTCTCGTAAGTGTTTTTTTCCAGTTCTATAAAGCGCTCTCTCATTTTGATGAACTCTTTTTTAATATCGCTTGGATATAAATTACTCAGATTTTTTAGGAAACGAATCATTTCTTTTTGTACCTCATGCAAATCATTCATTTTGAGTAAAAACTTATAAGTATTTTTTAGTTGGTTTTCCAAATAATAATCCTTTCCGAGTTCGTAATGAGCAATCAAACATAAAATTCGGGCGAAACACATCAAATCTTCCCTCATTGTAAGGTTTTTGTTGTTGATGATTTTCTCCAAATAAAGAATGCAATCCTGATATTTTTCATTTCCAAAATAAATACAGGCAATTTTGTAATAGAACATCATTTCATGGTGTTCATCCATATGTTCGCTATGAATTTTTATTTTGCTTAAAATTTCAGGGATTAAGTATTCGGCTTCTGCGAATGTGCCTTCCAGGATATGGTAGTTCAATTTGTTGTTATATATATAAAGAAATGACAACGAAGCAATATTATCATTTACCGGAAAACGAGGATCGCTGATTGTTTCTTCCAGCAATTCCAAATACTTTTTGAAGTTGGATTTGTACTTAAGCATAAATAATGACTCCAAAAAGTAATGATTCCCTTTTAGGAAGAAAACAGGATTCAGGAAAATCATATTTGGGTTGTCGTAAAACAAATTCACCCATTTGTAGGCATACTTATAGGAGGCAAGAAAATCCTGTACTAAGAAACTCCTCCATAAATTAGCGTTATAATACCAATATTTTTCCCTGAACTCAAACTTGGATTTGTCTAAGCGAGAAATGTGTTTGTTGAAATAATCATCAATGTATTTGTATTCTTCATCGCTTTTTACATATCCTGTTTTAAGCATGATACTGTATAATTGAAGCGACAAATTGGATAATTTACTCGAAATGGTATTGCGATAGTTTAATTCTTTTGCCTGAATGACCAATTCATCAGCGCGTCCTTGAATACTTCGGGTGATGTATTGCGACTCGATTAGTTTTTCAAATTCGACAATTTCAAAAGCCATGTATTTTTCGTCATTTTCGATGGCTTGTTGCTTGGTTTTGTCCAATATTTTCAAACTTTGCTTGTAAAGTCCTTTGTTGTAAAGAATTGCGGCAAAATCGATTTGTTCCCTCAGTTGGTATCTTATATTTTGACTGGGGATATTTAAGCGGATACTAACCAAAATTTGCTTGTACAAATATGATTTTAGATTGGATAGTTGTGCCTTTTTTATCAAACCGCTCTTTAAAATCAGTTTTTCATCATATACTTCTGATTTGTCCAAAATATTAAATAGCTCTATGAACTTGGTATTGGAACTCGTCTCCAATCGGCTTGCAAATATCTTGAATTGTCTTTTTTCAGATTTGGAAAGGGATTTTATTAATACAAATAAAAAATCTTTTTGATGGTTAGCCATTGTATTATAAAAGTATTTAAAGTATTGATTTACAGTTTGTTGTATTGATAAAATTTACTTTATAAGTAGTATATTTATATAAAAACAAGTTTAGTTCTAAGTAAATGAAAACTATTTTTGTTTTGAGATGTGAAATTACATTAAATAAATTAAAATGAATAGAGAGAAAGTCCAAATTTTTGACACCACTTTAAGAGACGGAGAACAAGTCCCAGGATGTAAATTAGACACCAAACAAAAACTAGTGATAGCCAATCGACTAGATGAAATGGGTGTTGATATCATCGAAGCCGGTTTCCCTGTTTCTAGCCCTGGTGATTTTTTATCTGTTTCCGAAATATGTAAAATTGTTAAAAATGCAACTGTGTGTGGGCTTACAAGAGCCGTAGAAAATGATATTGATGTTGCTGCTGCCGCTTTGAAAGGTGCGGTTAAACCTAGAATACATACAGGAATCGGAACCTCTGATTCTCATATTTATCACAAATTACAAACTACTCCAGAGGATGTAATCGCAAGAGCAAAACATGCTGTAGCTCATGCTAAATCTTATGTTGAAGATGTAGAATTTTATGCAGAAGATGCAGGTAGAACTGATAATGCTTTCTTGGCAAAAGTTTGCGAAGAAGTAATTAAATCAGGGGCTACTGTACTTAATATACCTGATACAACTGGGTATTGCTTACCAGAAGAATACGGAGCAAAAATAAAATACCTTAGAGAGAATGTTAAAGGTATTGAAAATGTTATTCTTTCTTGTCACTGTCATAATGATTTAGGAATGGCAACCGCCAATTCAATTTCAGGAGCTATAAATGGAGCGCGTCAAATCGAGTGTACTATTAATGGTATAGGGGAAAGAGCTGGAAACACTGCTCTTGAAGAAGTAGTTATGATCTTTAAACAGCATCCTTACCTTAATTTATATACTGATATTGACAGTAAACAATTGAACGAAATGAGTCGATTGGTTTCTGATAGTATGGGAATGATTGTTCAGCCTAATAAGGCTATCGTTGGGGCTAATGCTTTTGCACATAGTTCTGGAATTCATCAGGATGGTGTGATTAAAAATAGAGCTACTTACGAAATCATGGATCCATTAGATGTTGGTGTCAATGAGTCGTCTATTATTTTGACAGCAAGAAGCGGTAGAGCTGCTTTGGCTTACAGAGCTAAAAAAGTAGGTTATGAACTTACCAAAACGCAATTGGATATCGTTTATGTTGAGTTTTTGAAATTTGCAGATATCAAAAAAGAAGTTTTGGATGAAGATATTCACCAAATTATTGAAGCTAGTAAAATAAGTGTGAGCTAATTTATAGTAGATAATTACTTTAAAAAACAAATAGAAATGAACCTAAAAATAGCAGTGCTTTCTGGGGATGGAGTAGGACCTGAAGTTATTTTGCAAGCCAAAAAAGCTTTGTATGCCATTAGTGTTGCCTATGGTCATGAGTTTATTTTTGAAGATGCTTTGATCGGCGCAGTGGCAATCGAAAAAACGAGAAATCCTCTGCCTGAGCAAACATTAAATCTTTGTTTGAATACCGATGCTGTTTTGTTCGGGGCTATCGGTAATCCAAAATACGATAACAATCCGGATGCTAAGGTACGTCCGGAACAAGGATTGTTGAGACTTAGAAAGGAATTAGGGCTTTATGCTAATATTAGACCTATAAAGCCTTTTAAAAATTTATTGGATGCTTCTCCAATCAAAAAAGAGGTTATTGAAAATGTGGATTTCGTTGTTTTCAGAGAACTTACGGGAGGATCTTATTACGGAGAAAAGATTTTGAATGAAGAAGGGACATTTGCTTCTGATATATGTGAATATTCCGAAGAAGAAATTACTAGAATTACACATTTAGCATTCAAATCGGCACAAAAAAGAAGAAAAAAAGTGACATTGGTTGATAAAGCAAATGTTCTTGAAACTTCCAGATTGTGGAGAAAATTGGTCAAAAAAATTGCGCTTCAATATCCTGATGTGAAATTGGAATGCCAGTATATTGATAATGTGGCGATGCAAATTATCACTGATCCCAAACAATACGATGTGATTTTGACAGAGAATTTATTTGGAGATATACTTTCAGATGAAGCTTGTGCGATAATGGGGTCAATTGGTTTGTTGCCTTCGGCTTCGGTTGGAGATACTAAAGCGCTTTTTGAACCTATTCATGGTTCTTATCCTCAGGCAAGAGGAAAGAATATAGCAAATCCTATTGCTTCTATTTTGTCAGCAGCAATGTTGTTGCAGCATTTTGGATTGGAAAAAGAAGCTAGAAAAGTGTATGAAGCAGTTGAAAAAGCGATTGAGTATAAAGTGGTTACAATAGATTTAAATCCGGATTCAAGATTTGGAACAAATGATGTTGGAGATTTTATTTCGAATGTTATTTTAAGTAAAGATGATTTGTATTTTAAAAACGATAATGTTCAAATTGGACAGTCAACTATCGTTTAATCAATAGAATTCATAAAATATTGCATTATATCACTAAAAAGTCTTAGATTGTTGGTAAAATGTTTTGTTGTTGGGTTTGTTTTTTGTACTTTTGCGGTGTCAAAAAAACAAAACACTATAACATAATAAAATGAAATATACTACCAACGTCCTTGTGATTTTAAGTGTCATTGTGGTAATCACATATGCAAAGGGATTGGTATAAATATAAGTAAAGCTTATTTAGAACCTCCCATCATTTTGGGAGGTTTTTTTTTAGATAAAAATTTGAATTTACAAATTACACTAAATATAAATGGAATTAAATAAATACAGCAAGACGATAACGCAAGATGCTACTCAGCCTGCCGCACAAGCTATGTTGTACGGAATTGGTTTAACCGAGGAGGATCTAAAAAAAGCACAAGTTGGAATTGTAAGCATGGGTTACGATGGTAATACTTGTAACATGCACTTGAATGATTTAGCAAAAGATGTTAAAAAAGGTGTTTGGGATGCGGATCTGGTCGGGCTTATTTTTAATACCATTGGTGTAAGTGACGGAATTTCGAATGGAACTGAAGGAATGCGTTATTCATTGGTTTCTCGCGATGTAATTGCTGATTCTATTGAAACTGTCGTGGGAGCACAATGGTATGATAGTTTAATTGCAATTCCTGGTTGTGATAAAAATATGCCTGGAGCATTAATCGCAATGGGGCGATTAAACCGTCCATCTATTATGGTTTATGGAGGTTCAATTCACTCTGGAAAATGGAAAGGTGAATCTTTAAATATCGTTTCTGCATTTGAAGCTTTAGGTAAAAAAGTAAAAGGCGAAATTACTCCGGAAGATTTTAAAGGTGTGATTCAAAATGCTTGTCCGGGAGCTGGTGCTTGTGGTGGTATGTACACAGCAAATACTATGTCTTCTGCAATCGAAGCTTTAGGGATGAGTTTGCCATACAGTTCTTCAAATCCTGCTTTAAGTCAGGAGAAAAGAGATGAATGTCTTGCTGCAGGAGCTGCTATTAAGGTATTATTAGAAAAAGATATTAAGCCAAGAGATATCATGACTCGCAAAGCTTTTGAAAACGCTATTACAATTGTAGCAGTTTTAGGAGGTTCAACAAATGCAGTTATGCACTTGATCGCAATGGCACATTCAGTTGGAATTACAATCACTTTGGATGATTTTCAGGCTATAAATGACAGAACTCCAGTTCTTGCAGATATGAAACCAAGTGGTAAATATATGATGGAGGATATTCATGAAGTTGGAGGTATTCCTTCAGTAATGAAATATTTATTAAAAGTTGGACTTATTCACGGTGACTGTTTAACAGTAACAGGAAAAACAGTAGCTGAAAATTTGGCTTCTACTCCAGATTTACAAGACGGTCAAGAAGTAATTCACGATATTCAAAAGGCGTTGAAACCAACAGGAAATATTCAGGTTTTGTATGGAAATCTTGCTTCTGAAGGTGCTGTAGCAAAAATTAGTGGAAAAGAAGGAGAATATTTCGAAGGACCAGCAGTTGTCTTTGAAGGCGAATTTGAAGTAATTCCTGGGTTACAAGCCGGAAAGATTAAACCAGGTAATGTAGTCGTCATTAGAGGTTGTGGACCAAAAGGTGGTCCGGGAATGCCTGAAATGCTAAAACCTACATCTGCAATTATTGGAGCTGGTTTAGGAAGTACTTGTGCGTTAATCACAGATGGTAGATTCTCCGGAGGTTCACACGGATTCGTGGTAGGCCACGTTACACCAGAAGCATATGATGGTGGTGGTATTGCACTAGTAAAAGATGGTGATTTGATTGCTATTGATGCAGTAAACAATACGATAAACCTGAAGATATCAGATGAGGAATTTGCAGCTCGTAAAGCGAGTTGGGTTCAGCCTCCTTTAAAAGTAACAAAAGGAGTTTTACTTAAATATGCAAGATCGGTTTCAAGTGCTTCAACTGGCTGCGTAACCGATAAATAATCATATTTCACAATAAAAAGTGGAAACTAAATAGACAAAAAAAGCTGTCGCGAAATAAAATTTGCAAAAGCTAAAATAATATAAAATGGAAAATAATAGAATTTCAGGAGCAGAAGCCGTTATCAGATGTTTATTGGCTGAAGGAGTAAACCTAGTTTATGGTTATCCTGGTGGGGCGATAATGCCCGTTTATGACGAATTGTATAAATTTCAAGACGAATTGCACCATGTTTTGGTAAGACATGAACAAGGAGCTATTCATGCCGCTCAAGGTTTTGCCAGAGCGACAGGAAAAGTTGGGGTTGCGATTGCAACTTCTGGACCGGGAGCAACTAATTTGGTAACAGGTATTGCCGATGCTCAAATTGATTCAACACCTATTGTATGTATTACAGGACAAGTTGGAAGACATTTATTAGGATCAGATGCGTTTCAGGAAACTGATATTATCGGAATTTCTACTCCGGTTACGAAGTGGAATTTTCAAATAACCGAAGCTTCGCAAATTCCGGAAATTATAGCAAAGGCTTTTTTTATAGCTAGATCAGGACGTCCAGGGCCAGTATTGATTGACATTACGAAAAATGCTCAATTTGATCAAATGGATTTTAGTTACAAAAAATGCACCAGTATCAGAAGTTATACTCCAAGACCTACTTTAAATCTTGAAAAAGTTAAACAAGCCGCTGATTTAATTAATAGTGCTAAAAAACCATATATCATATTTGGTCAGGGAATAATCCTTGGGCAGGCTGAAGCAGAATTAAAAGCTTTGGTTGAAAAATCAGGAATTCCTGCTGCTTGGACTATTTTGGGACTTTCTGCATTGCCAACAGATCATCCGTTAAATGTAGGAATGGTAGGGATGCATGGTAATTACGGTCCTAATTTATTAACCAATGAATGTGATGTTTTAATTGCGTTGGGAATGCGTTTCGATGATCGTGTTACTGGAAATTTAGCTACTTATGCTAAGCAGGCAAAAGTAATTCATTTTGAAATTGACCCAGCCGAAGTTGATAAAAACGTAAAAACAGATGTTGCTGTATTGGCTGATGTTAAGGAGTCATTGACTGCTTTGCTTCCTCTTATTGAAAATAATAAGCATGATGCTTGGCATAACGAATTCAAAGAGAAATATAAAGTTGAATTTGATGCTGTAATTCAAGAAGAGTTAAATCCGGTTAAAGATGGAATTTCAATGGGAGAAACTATTGAAATGATTAATAAACATTCTAACGGTGATGCAATTATTGTATCAGATGTAGGACAACATCAAATGTTTGCCTGCCGATATGCAAAATTCAATTCAACCAAAAGTAATATCACTTCTGGAGGTTTAGGAACTATGGGATTTGCTTTGCCAGCTTCTATTGGTGCAAAAATGGGAAAACCAGAAAGAGAAGTTGTCGCAATTATTGGAGACGGAGGTTTTCAAATGAATATACAAGAGTTAGGAACTATTTTTCAAACTAAAGTTCCTGTAAAAATTGTTGTTTTGAACAATGAGTTTTTAGGAATGGTACGTCAATGGCAAGAATTATTTTTTGATAGCAGATATGCTTCAACTGTGATGATAAATCCAAATTTCGTTGCTATCGCTGAAGGATATCATATAAAAGCAAAAAAAGTGACCAAAAGAGAAGATTTAGATGGAGCAATCGCTGAAATGCTGGCTTCAAAAGATTCTTATTTCTTGGAAGTTATGATAGAAAAAGAAAATAATGTATTTCCAATGATTCCAACTGGAGCATCGGTATCAGAAATGAGATTAAGCTAAAAAAAGAAGAAAAATGGAAAATAAAATGTTCACTATTTCTGTTTATTCAGAAAATAACGTTGGCTTACTTAATAGAATATCAGGTATATTTTTGAAACGCCATATAAATATATTGAGCTTAAATGTATCAGAATCTGAAATCGAAAATGTTTCCAGATTTATCATTGTGGTAAATACAACTGAAAAATGGGTACAAAATATTGTTGGCCAGATCGAAAAACAAATTGAGGTTATTAAGGCTTTTTATCATGTAGATGAGGAGACTATCTTTTTGGAAAGTGCAATCTTCAAAATAGCTTCCAATCTACTTTTTGACGAAAGACAGATTCAGAATATCATCAAAGACAGTAAATCTGAAATTGTGACCGTATCGAGAGAGTTTTTTGTGATTTCAAAATCTGGAAAACGTTCGGAAATTGAGGAATTATACGAAAAACTGAAGCCTTTTGGAATTATGCAGTTTGCCCGTTCTGGAAGAATTTCGATTTCCAAACAAAAAATGGAAATTTCAGCAATATTAGAAGCATTTAAATAAAATACAATCTGTACAAATTTGTAAACTAGCAGATTACAATTTTCAATTATTAAATTTTACATTCATTAAATATTAAAAAAAAATGGCAAATTATTTCAATTCATTACCACTTAGATTACAATTAGAACAATTAGGAGTTTGCGAATTCATGGATCAATCAGAATTTGCAAATGGAATAGAGGCTTTAGCAGGAAAAAAAGTAGTCATTGTAGGTTGTGGAGCCCAAGGTTTGAACCAAGGTTTGAATATGAGAGATTCTGGTTTAGATATTTCTTATGCATTACGTGCTGAGGCTATCGCTGAAAAAAGAGCTTCTTGGAAAAATGCAACTGATAATGGTTTCAAAGTGGGAACTTATGAAGAATTAATCCCAACAGCTGATTTAGTATGTAACCTTACTCCAGATAAACAACACACAGCGGTAGTTACTGCAATTATGCCATTAATGAAGCAAGGAGCTACTTTATCATATTCTCACGGATTCAACATCGTTGAAGAAGGAATGCAAATCCGTAAAGACTTAACAGTTATTATGTGTGCTCCTAAATGTCCGGGATCTGAAGTACGTGAAGAGTATAAAAGAGGTTTTGGTGTACCAACACTTATTGCGGTTCACCCTGAAAACGATCCAAACGGATTTGGATTAGACCAAGCTAAAGCTTATGCTGTTGCTACAGGAGGAAATAGAGCAGGTGTATTGAGATCTTCATTCGTTGCTGAAGTAAAATCAGATTTAATGGGTGAGCAAACAATCTTATGTGGATTATTGCAAACAGGTTCTATCTTATGTTTCGATAAAATGGTTGCTGAAGGTGTTGAGCCAGGATATGCTTCTAAATTAATCCAATACGGATGGGAAACTATCACTGAAGCTTTGAAATACGGTGGTATCACTAACATGATGGATAGATTGTCTAACCCTGCAAAAATTGAAGCATTCAAAGTTTCTGAAGAATTGAAAGATATTATGCGTCCGTTGTTCCAAAAACATATGGATGATATCATTTCTGGACACTTCTCTAAAACAATGATGGAAGACTGGGCTAATGATGACAAAAACTTATTGACTTGGAGAGCAGCAACAGGAGAAACTAATTTCGAAAAAACTCCAGCTGGAAATGTTGAAATTTCTGAGCAGGAATATTTTGATAATGGTGTATTGATGGTTGCAATGGTAAGAGCTGGTGTTGAATTAGCTTTCGAAGCAATGACAGATTCAGGAATTATCGAAGAATCAGCTTACTATGAATCATTACACGAAACTCCACTTATTGCAAACACAATTGCAAGAAAGAAATTATTCGAAATGAACCGTGTAATTTCTGATACTGCTGAGTACGGATGTTATTTATTTGACCACGCTTGTAAACCATTAATCGCTGAATACGTGAAAAATGCACCAAGTAACTTAGTGGGACGTCCATTTAACAATGGAGATAATGGTGTTGACAATAAAGAATTAATTGAAGTTAACTCGATTATCAGAAACCATCCAGTTGAAGAAGTTGGAGCTTGGTTGAGAGAGTCAATGACAGCGATGAAAAAAATCGTTGGATAAAAAATAAAATATACTCAACCAGATAAGGTTGTGCTGGGATTTGCATAGTATCAAACAGGTTTAAATATTTTGAATTAGTAAGCACTTATTGGACAATTGATGATATTTATGCATTATTACATTCACTTAACTTCGAACGAGCTGTAAGTTAAGTGAAGTAATCCCAAGTATTTTATAATAAAAGCCCTTATTAAAAGGGTACGTAATTGTTATGTTAAAAATTGTTAAAAAAAGAATATTTTAGTTTTCTAAGATATTCTTTTTTGCTTTAAATAAAATGTTAATTCTAAAACGTTGTGAAATATTTATAAAATTTTGGAAGAAGAGCTAGTTTTTATTAAGCTTTTTCAATATTTTGTAAATTAATAGTTTTGAAAACCGAACAGATTTAATACTTTTATAAAAAATTTAAAAGAGATGAGTTATTTTAAAATTGATAGTTTAGAACAATACTTTAAACACTATAATAAATCAATACGCGAACCCCGAAAATTCTGGGGAAAAATTGCTGAAGAAAATTTTACTTGGTACCAATATTGGGATAAAGTAGTTGATTTTAATATGGCTGACGCCGAAGTAAAATGGTTTGTTGATGCAAAAGTTAATATTACAAAAAACTGTATTGACAGGCATTTGGCTAAAAAAGGAGATAAAACGGCTATTATTTTTGAACCTAACGACCCTTCAGAGGAAGCTTTGCATATAAGTTATAATGAATTATATGAGCGTGTTTCAAAAATGGCCAATGTTTTGAAAGAACAAGGCATTAATAAAGGAGACCGTGTTTGTATTTATTTGCCAATGATACCAGAATTGGCAGTAGCAGTTTTAGCTTGTGCAAGAATAGGGGCAATACATTCTGTTGTATTTGCTGGTTTTTCAGCTTCTGCAGTTGCTTCAAGAATTAACGATTGTGAATGTAAAATGGTTATTACCTCCGATGGGGGTTACCGTGGGAATAAAGTAATCGATTTGAAAGGAATAATTGATGATGCTTTGGAAAATTGTCCATCAGTTACTTCTGTTTTGGTTGCGAAAAGAACTAATGCTGATATTAAGATGGCACCAGGTCGTGATCAATGGTTGCAACCGCTTCTTGATAATGCAATAAATAATAGTGTGGCCGAAATTATGGATGCAGAAGATCCATTGTTTATATTATATACTTCTGGTTCTACAGGAAAGCCAAAAGGAATGGTTCACACTACGGCTGGTTATATGGTTTATACAGCCTATACTTTTAAAAATGTATTCAATTACGAAGAGAATGATATTTTTTGGTGTACAGCCGATATCGGTTGGATAACTGGTCATTCTTATATTTTATACGGACCATTGTTAAATGGTGCTACAACAGTAATTTATGAAGGAATTCCTTCTTACCCTGATTTTAGCCGTTTTTGGGAAACAATAGAAAAACACAAAGTAACTCAATTTTATACAGCTCCGACAGCAATTCGTGCTTTGGCTAAAGAAAATCTGTCTTATGTTCAAAGATTTCCACTAAAATCTTTAAAAGTAATTGGTTCTGTAGGTGAGCCTATTAATGAGGAAGCTTGGCACTGGTATAATGACCACGTAGGAGGTAAGCGTTGTCCAGTTGTTGATACTTGGTGGCAAACAGAAACAGGAGGTATAATGATTGCTCCATTGTCATTTATTACACCAACAAAACCAACGTATGCAACATTGCCATTACCTGGGATTCAACCAGTTTTAATGGATGATAAGCGTAATGAAATTGAAGGTAATCAAGTGGTGGGAAGTTTGTGTATTAAATTTCCATGGCCTGGTATCGCAAGAACGATTTGGGGAGATCATCAAAGATATAAAGACACGTATTTCTCTACTTTCCCAGGTAAATATTTTACAGGTGACGGGGCTTTGCGTGATGAAGTAGGTTACTACAGAATTACCGGACGTGTGGATGATGTAGTTATTGTTTCAGGACATAATTTAGGAACTGCACCAATAGAGGATGCTATTAATGAGCACCCAGCTGTTGCTGAGTCGGCTATTGTTGGGTTCCCACATGATATTAAAGGAAATGCGTTGTACGGATATGTTATTCTTAAAGAATCTGGAGAGTACAGAGATAGAGACAATTTGTCAAAAGAGATCAATCAACACATTGCAGATCACATTGGACCAATTGCTAAATTAGACAAAATTCAATATGTGACAGGTTTGCCTAAAACAAGATCTGGAAAAATCATGCGTCGCATTTTACGTAAAATAGCTGAAGGTGATTATTCTAATTTTGGTGATATTACAACATTGTTAAATCCAGAGATCGTAGATGAGATTATTAAAGGAAAAGTGGAGTAATTCACTTAGTTTTTAAATTTTTAAAAAACTGCTTCAAATTTGAAGCAGTTTTTTTTTGCCTCAAAATGAAATTTTATTTTTTGAAAATGTCCTGTGGGAAGTAATAATGTTGTTGATCTACTTAATGTTAAATTTTTATCAATAGAAGTAACATTATTGTAAAAATAAAGTCTATTGATTATCAGAGCAGTAATTGATTTGTTGTTTTAATCTACCTGATTAGAATTCGCATTGTGTTTTTATCAATAAAACAATTCAATAAGTTAAAATAGTGTTAAAATATAGTACTGTGTGATACATAATACTGTTTTTAAGATATATATTTGCATAGAATATTAATATGTATTCAAGTTCAATAAATCAATCATCAATCAAAATCAAAATTATCATGAAAAAATCAATTGTTTATTTAGGAGTAGCTTTAGTAGCTTTTGCAAATGTTTCTTTTGCTTCAAATGTGAATTCATTTTCTGAAATCAAAAATAAAATTGAATTTAGTGAAACAATAACACCTTTGAGTGTTGCTATTAGAAAAGGGGATATGGAGACCGTTAAAAAATTTGTTGAATACGGCGCAGATGTCAACGAAAATTCAAATGGTTTAAGCCCACTAATGATTGCGGCTCGTTATAACAAAGTTGAAATAATTAAATTTTTACTTTCAAAAGGAGCCCGTCTTAATGAAAAAGACGAAAATGGATTTACAGCCTTAAAATATGCTGAATTATCCAATGCAACTGAAGCTATTGAACTTTTAAAACAGAATTTAAAATAAAATTTTAACGGGACGGACAGCAAGGAATGTTTGTCCCATTAAAAACTTACATTGAGTTAAACAATCAATCAAAACAAAATAATCATGAAAAATTCACTTTTAATTTTAGGAATTACGTTAGTATCTTTTGCTAATGTTTGTAGTGCAAAAAGTTTTGCTGGTGAGTCAATTGGATCATTTCAAAATGATCTTTTTGCGGATGCTAATGGTGGAAAATTTCCAACAGAAGAAGTTTTTGTAGGAAAGCCATCTTTGAATGAGGATACAGATGAGTTTAATCCCGAAACAGTTATTCCTTTTAATAGTAAAACAACAAAAGAGGTTATAGCTGAAGGTGATAAAATTGTTGAAAATCCAGTTTCTGACGATCTGGATTTTATGGTTTTCGAAGAATCAATGAAAGAATTAATCGCTCAATCGGATTTAATTGTTGAAAACACTGTTTCAAATGAAACTTATCCATTGTTCTACGAAAGAACTCCTGAAGATGAAATTCGTGAACTTGAAATGATTATTGAAAGCAAGGAAACAAACGAATTAAGACCGTTGGATTTTAAAAAGATAAACAAACTCTCTTTACCAGTTAATACATTTAATTCTAAGAGATTTATTGGAATGAATTAGGAGAAGAATATGAGTCTTAAAAACTTAATTGGGTACAAAAAGCATCATTACGAAGAGATAATGGTGCTTTTTTGCATTATAAAATTTTTATGAGCTGTTTATCCTGAACTTTTGAGAATAAAGATAAGGCAGTGATAGCGCCTATAGTCGCAAATAACATATCTGACTGTGTGTCCCAAACATATCCTTGTGTCCCTAAAAAAGCATCTCCGCCATCTCCAATAGCGATAGAAACAAACCACTCGATCCATTCGTAAGCTGCGCTAATTGCGAGGCAAATTGAAACAATTATAAAGTTGAAAAAGCTTTGGTTTGCGATTACTTTTTTCCGAATAAATAATTCTCGGATAATCATAGCGGGAACAAAACCTTGTGCAAAATGTCCAATCTTGTCATAATTATTTCGGCTTTGGTGGAAAATTTCTTTGATGTAATCAAAAAAAGGAACTTCTGCATAAGTGTAATGCCCGCCAATAAAGAGAATAATACAATGAATTAAAATCAAAGTATAGGTGAAATTGGTGAATCTGAATTTTCTGAATGTAAAAGCCAGGATTAATAGGCCAATTATTGCCGGAATAATTTCAAGAAAACAGGTAAAACCTTCTTTTGGATTCGTTATTGACCAAAGTAAAGTTGCGCTGAATACCGCAAGTAATGAGTAGATGTATTTCATTTTGAATTTTGAAAAAGATTAATTAATAGCTGGTATCATCAAGTTTTACTTTACCATTAAATGTTCTGTACAAGAAGAAAAAATAGGCTGCGAGTAAAGGAGCTCCGATAAGCACAATTGTCAGCATAATACCCAATGATTTCTGTGATGAAGCAGCATTGTAAATGGTCACGTTAAATTTCGGGTCAATCGTAGAAATCAAAAGGGTGGGGTACAATTGTAACGCAACAAGAATCAATAAAAAAGCCATCGTTAGTGACGAAAAAATCAATGCCCGCATGTATTGTTTTTTTGAAACCAATCTTGGGACATTGGCCACAGCCAAAAATGAGATGACCGGTACAACGAAATAAATAGGATTAGCCCTGAAATTGGCCGTCACTTCCGGAATGAAAACTAAAGTATAAAGTGTTGTGATTCCAAAGCTGATAATAAAGAATATCATTCCTTTTTTTAGTAAAAATGTAAGCCTTGCATGTAATCGGCCTTCGGTTTTTAATAGAAGATAAATAGCGCCTTGCGTCATGAAAATGGAAAGTGTCGTAAATCCAACCATTATGGCGTATGGATTTAAAAAAGAGAAAAACACACCTCCATGGTAACTGAAATTGGGTCCCAAAGCGAACCCCTGCAAAATATTGCCCAAAACAACTCCAAGTAAAAATGCGATTAGGATGCTTGAAAAGCTGTAGATAATGTCCCAACTGTTTCTCCACCATTTCATTTCTTCAACACTTCTAAATTTAATGGCGGCTGCGCGAAGTACATTCAGCATTAAAAAAAGCATAAACGGCACATACATTGCCGACAGCATTGTAGAATACATTACGGGAAATCCTGCAAATAAGGCTCCTCCTCCAATTATTAGCCAAACTTGATTGGCATCCCATACAGGGGCAATGGCGTTTATGGCAATTCTTCGGCTTAAATCTTTTCTGAAAAATAAGTGCCAGGCACCAGCACCAAAATCAAAGCCTTCCAATATTGCGTAACCCGAAAACAACAATCCGATTACCAAATACCATAGTGTTGGGTAGTCAATTCCAAAAATAGTTTCCATACCGTAAAGAGATTAAAAGGATTTGAAGGTTACCGGTTTTGTCGACTCATCATAAGGGCCGTGCTTTATTTTTTTGTTGACAGTATATAGAAACAGTGCCAATAAAAGGGAATAAACCACAGTAAACATAACCAAAGAAAATACGATTTGATTGGCGGCAACTTCTTGGGAAAAAGCGTCACTTGTTCTTAATTGTCCGTAAACTACCCAAGGCTGTCTTCCCATTTCGGCGGTGAACCATCCAACCTGATTGGCTATTTGGGGCAGAATTACAGCAAATGAGAAAATCCATAAAATCCATTTAGTTTCAAATAATCGACCTCGCCACCATAAAAAACTGGAATATAATGTAAGTCCAATTAAAAACATTCCAATAGCAACCATAATGTGATAAAATTGAAAAATAGCATTGGTCTGACTAGGTAAATCTTTAGTCGGGAAATTGTTTAATCCTTTTATGGGCGCATTAAAATCTTGATGTACTAGGAATGATAATCCACCAGGAATTCCAATTCCGGTAACTTTTTGATGATCTTTATCGACCCAGCCAAGCAGGTATAAATCGGCGGGTTTGTCTTTTTCGAAATGACCTTCCATTGTGGCTAGTTTTGCAGGCTGATTGACCGCAACTCCATCAGCGGTACTGTGACCGGAAATTAATTGGGTAAGTGAAAAAAATGTTGCAACCGCCAGGGCAATTTTGAATGCTTTTTTGGATATTTCAATGTAGCGGCCTTTTCGGATGTAATAGGCATGTACGCTCAATACTAAAAAGGCTCCGGCCAAAATAGCGCCTTGCCAAGTATGAATGATTCTGTCCACACTTGAAGGATTGAAAACCATTGCCCAAAAATCGGTTACTTCGGCTCTTGCGTTTAATCCTGTTCCTACAATATGATAACCCGCAGGAGTTTGCTGCCAGGAATTGGCAACCACAATCCAAACGGCTGAGAACATCGAACCTAGAAACACTCCTAAAGTCGATACAAAATGTACCCAGGGTTTTACACGATTCCATCCAAAAAGCAGAATACCGAGAAAAGTGCTCTCCAAACCAAAAGCAAATAATCCTTCAGCGGCTAATGCGCTTCCAAAGATATCGCCCACATAACGCGAATACACGGCCCAATTGGTTCCAAATTCAAACTCCATGATGATTCCCGTGGCGACGCCTATCCCAAAGGTCAACGCAAATATTTTAATCCAAAAACGGGTCAAAGTTTCATAATCTTTATTTCCGGTTTTGAGATAAAGCCCTTCCATGATAACGATTATCAAACCGATACCAATGCTTAATGGAGGATAGATATAATGAAAGGCAATTGTGAAGGCAAATTGTATGCGGGCAAGTATTTCAACATCCATAATAAAACTATTTATTTGAAAGTGTCTGTAAATTATAGTGAAAAGGTTGATAGAATGCTTAATCTTTCTGATTTTAGTTTAGAAGTTTAAAAAAAAAGCACCACAAATAATGGTGCTTTGATTTTTATTTGAAATAAGAGAAGGTTTCGTTGTTCTCAATCTTCAATAGTGTTTCATAAATTAATTTGATCACATTTTCGACATCTTCACGGTGAACCATTTCTACGGTAGTGTGCATGTATCTTAATGGTAACGAAATCAAAGCAGAGGCTACACCGCCATTGCTGTACGCAAACGCATCGGTATCTGTTCCTGTAACTCTTGAAGAAGCTAAACGTTGAAAAGGAATATTTTTCTCTATTGCAGTATCCAGAATTAATTCTCTCAAGTTATTTTGAACAGCTGGAGCATAAGTAACTACAGGTCCTTTACCTATTTTAGTTTCTCCTTCAATTTTTTTGTCAATCATCGGAGTGGTAGAATCGTGACATACATCTGTAATGATAGCAACATTTGGTTTGATAGTTTGAGTAATCATTTCGGCACCTCTCAAGCCTACTTCTTCCTGAACGGCATTTGTGATATATAGACCAAAAGGAAGTTTAATGTTGTTTTCGTGTAATAAACGGGCAACCTCGGCAATCATAAATCCTCCCATACGGTTGTCGATGGCACGACAAACAAATTTGTTTTCGTTCATAATGATGAACTCGTCAGGATAAGTAACTACACAGCCTACGTGAACACCTAATTTTTCGACTTCTTCTTTGGTTTCACAACCTAAATCAATAAAGATATTGCTGATTTTAGGGTTTTCTTCTTTATCTCTGTTTCGGGTGTGGATAGCTGGCCAACCAAAAACACCTTTTACAATTCCGTTTTTGGTATGAATGTTTACACGTTTAGAAGGAGCGATTTGGTGGTCAGAACCTCCATTACGTATCACATATATCATTCCGTCTTCAGTTATATAATTCACATACCAAGAGATTTCATCGGCATGGCCTTCTATGACAACTTTGTAAGGAGCATCAGGATTGATAATTCCAACAGCAGTTCCGTATGTGTCTGTAATAAAAGTATCTACATATGGTTTTAGGTAATCCATCCATATTTTTTGACCTTCGCTTTCAAATCCAGTTGGTGAAGCATTGTTTAAATAGTTTTCTAAAAATGTTATGGATGATGGTTTTAATATTGATTCAGTGCTCATAGTATATTATAATTTTTTCGCTAAATTAGAAATTTGTATTTATAGTTCTGTATATAATGTATATTTTTGTGTTAAAAATATTTCTTTATGAAGCTTTATAAAATAGTAGTTTTTTCTCTTTTAATATCTCTGTCGGGTTATGCTCAAGATACCAAACAAGGCGTGAAACAAGACGCTACTCCAATGGGTTATGTTTTGACAGAGTCAGATACCATTTTTGGAGATACAATTGTATTGCCTGAATTGGTAATAGACCGGCATAAAATGAGTGATGAAGATAAAAAGCAATTTTTACTTTTACAAAAAAGAGTATATGCAACTTATCCTTATGCAAGGATTGCATCCGAAAGACTTACATCGTTAAACAGAGGAATGGCTAAGTTTACTAATAACAGGGATAAAAAAAGATATTTCAAAATAGTAGAGGATTATTTAAGTAATGAATTTGAGGCCAGATTAAAAAAACTCTCTAGAAAGCAAGGTCAAATTTTGGTTAAATTGATAGACAGACAGACGGGGACTAGTACATATGAGCTGATAAAGAATTTAAAAAGTGGGTGGAAAGCATTTTGGTCCAATACAGCAGCCAGTATGTTTGATATAGATTTGAAGTTAAAGTATCAGCCTTATGAAGTCAATGAGGACTTTTTGATAGAAACTATATTGGTCAGAGGGTTTGAATCCGGCCGATTACGTAATCAAGAAGCTGCTCATCCTATAGATTATGATAAGTTGGAAGATTCTTGGCTTAGGAAAGCAAGTACTAAATAAATTTTACATTTAGATATAAGAGGTAATTACAAAAGTAGTTGCCTCTTTTTTGTTTTTAATATAATCTAAATATTCAGGAGCTATTTCCTGCTATCCGTTGTAAGTCCTCGTTCCTCTGGCAACATTTTTATGTATTTGCAATAGCTTCCGTTGGTTGCTTTGCCTCTACATAAAATGTAAGCCATAGTTACTGTGGGCTTTTCACTACTATCAGGGCTAGGGCAGTAGTATTTCATCAGAAAGAAATTAATACATATATATAGTATAAGGGAAAAAGTACCTGAAGGATGGTTTTTAAAAGAACCATATAAAGATTAGTCTTCTTGTCTTTGTTCGGGATTTTAGCCTGCAAATGTGCAAAGGAGTAAAGAAATAGGTAAAATCAAGAAAAAATCTGCGTAAGTCAGTGTGTTAAAAAGGGACAATATATAGATAAGCGTAGG